>ERZ827150.52-NODE-52-length-177141-cov-5.140276_pt1 | contig 177141 bp, 172 predicted proteins | sample MGYA00519779_ERZ827150 | MGnify/ENA primary metagenome ERZ827150 (study PRJEB31778, sample SAMEA3449267) | human gut metagenome | biome: human gut; feature: human-associated habitat; material: faeces | place: United Kingdom | collected 2010/2012 ...
TGAGAAATATTTCGGCTTTTGAAAAGCGCGGACAGACGGCCGTCTGTCCGCGCTTTTTCCGTTTACATCTCCTTATGCCTTATTCTCCGCTATCCGTCCTAACGCGCCTTCCTCATCTCTCTCTTATCTCTCCCCGAAAAACCTCCTTTGTCCCCCTCCGCAATCTGTTCTGACGCATCTCTCTTTGCCGTTCTCTCCGCTGTTCGTTGCTTCTCCGAAAAAACTCCTCCTGCCGTTTTCTTGACCGCCTATTTTTTCTCTGTTCTCCCCTATCGTCCGTCCCGCGTCGGAAACTTTCCTTTTCGCTTGCCGTCCGTCTCTCTACGAAAAATTTCCCTCTCGCCCGCCGTGCGTTCCCTTCCGAAAATTTTCCTTTTCGCTCGTCGTCCGTCCCGCGCCGGAAATTTTTCTTCTCGTCTGTTTCCGGCTCTGTCCGTCCACGGATTTTTCTTCCTCGACGGCCGCCATTCTCGCCGCCACGGCATTCAAACTTCTTCCGAAAAATAAAATTTTCGCTTTCTTTTCGTTGCTTTCCGTCCGAGTTTGTGTTATAATACTTTCCGGAAAAGGAAAAACTATTTCAGGAGAATTCTTATGAGAAAACCTATCATTGCAGGCAACTGGAAAATGAACAATACCGCGTCCGAGGGCGTCGCTCTCGTGAAGGCAATCGCGCCGCTCGTCAAAGAGGCGAACTGCGACGTCGTCGTATGCGTCCCCGCGATCGACATTCCCGCTGTAAGCGAAGCTCTTAAAGGAACGAATATCGAGCTCGGCGCGGAAAACGTACACTTTGCGGAAAAAGGCGCCTATACGGGTGAAATTTCCGCCGCCATGCTCAAAGAATACGGCGTGAAATACGTCATTATCGGCCACAGCGAACGCCGCCAGTATTTCGGCGAAACGGACGAAACCGTAAATAAGCGGACGCTCACCGCCATCGCGGCGGGGCTTACCCCCATCGTCTGCATCGGCGAATCGCTCGAAGAACGCGAAGGCGGCAAGACGGAGGAAGTCCTCGCGAAACAAATTCACGAAGGCCTTAAAAACATCGAGGACATCACCAAGATCGTCATCGCTTACGAGCCCGTATGGGCGATCGGAACGGGCAAAACCGCCACGGCGGAACAGGCCAACGAGACGATCGGATTTATCCGCAAGACCGTGGGAGAAATGTTCTGCGAGAAGTGCGCGGCAAAGCTCCGCATCCAATACGGCGGGAGCATGAATGCGGGCAACTGCAAAGAACTCATGGCCATGCCGGAAATCGACGGCGGCCTCATCGGCGGCGCGTCTTTAAAAGCGCCCGATTTCGCGGCGATCGTCAATTACGACAAATAATTCGGATTCAGATGAGGGGCGGGACGGTCGAAATGATTCGGCACATACCTGCCCCGTTGCTTTTGAAAAAAGGAGAATAAATTTATGAAGACCCCCTATGCCATAATCATTATGGACGGCTATGGAATCAACAAGGACACAAACGGCAACGCCGTCTATGCAGACGGAAGCAAAAACGTCACGGCCCTGGAAAAGGAATATCCCTCTTCTCAGCTCGGTGCCAGCGGCATGAGCGTCGGACTCCCCGACGGACAGATGGGCAACTCCGAGGTCGGACACCTCAACATCGGAGCGGGCCGCATCGTGTATCAGGATTTGACGAAGATCACCAAAGACATCCGCGACGGTTCGTTCTTTGAAAACAAAGAGCTCCTCCGCGCGATGGACGCGGCGAAGGAGAACGGCAAAAAACTTCATCTTTTCGGACTCGTTTCCACGGGCGGGGTGCACAGTCATATCGAGCACCTCTACGCGCTCGTCGAAATGGCGAAAAAGGAGGGACTTGAAAACGTATATATTCATGCTTTCACGGACGGCAGGGACGTAGCGCCCACTTCGGGAGCGGAATTTCTCAAAGAACTCCAAGACAAACTCAGCGAACTCAAATTCGGCAAAATCGCTTCCGTCGCGGGCAGATATTACGCGATGGACCGCGACAACAACTGGGACCGCGAAGAAAAGGCATACGATATGCTGACCGCGGGCGCGGGGATACACTTTGAAGGCAGTGCGGAAGCCGCCGCGCGCGCCTCTTACGAACAAGGCGTGACGGACGAATTCCTGCTTCCCACCAACCTCACCGAAAACGGGAAACCCGTGGCGCTCGTCGGCAAGGGCGACAGCATCATCTGTTTCAATTTCCGTCCCGACCGCGCGCGGCAGATCACCCGCATGTTCTCGCAGGAAGTATTCCCCTTCAAGGACGCCAAGACGGGTGCGACGCTGGGCTTTGAACGCAAGACGGGCTTTCTCGCCCCCACCTATGTCGGATTTGCCGTATACGATTCCTCTTTTGAAAACGTCGGCGTGGCGTTCCCGCCCGACGAAATCGACAATACCCTGCCTCAATATATTTCCTCTTTGGGCATGAAACAGCTGCATATCGCGGAGACGGAGAAATACGCGCACGTCACGTTCTTTTTCAACGCGAAAATCGAAAAGCCCGTGGAGGGAGAAACGCGGATCGTCATTCCCTCTCCGAAGGTCGCCACTTACGATTTGCAGCCGGAAATGAGCGCGTATCTCGTCACGGACAAAGTTCTCGAAGAGCTCGACAAGGGAATTTACGACGTTCTCATTCTCAACTATGCGAACTGTGACATGGTCGGTCATACGGGCGTAATGGAAGCGGCCGTAAAGGCGGTGCATACGGTGGACGAGTGCGTGAAGAAAGTAACGGATAAAATTCTGTCCATGGGCGGAAGCGCCTTGGTCACGGCGGATCACGGGAATGCCGATCAGATGATCGCGGAGGACGGAAAAACACCCTTTACGCAGCACACGACCAATCCCGTGCCCGTGATTTTGGTATCGGAGAAATATAAGAACGTAAAACTCCGTTCGGGCGGAGTGCTCGCAGATCTTGCTCCGACGCTCCTCGACATGATGGGCCTGCCTCAGCCGAAGGAAATGACGGGCAAAACGCTCATCGAAAGATAATCGTTTTTTGGGAATTTTTTAAGAAAAACTCGGGAAACGGGCAAAAAACAGTTGCGCTATTTGAAAGAGTATGTTATAATTTACGGGTATCTTGAAAATAACGGACTGTTCCGTCAAAAGAAAAATGCTTAAAAGGATTAACGGAAATGTTGGAATTTATGAATTTATTGGTTCCCACGAAAAACGACGCTTTATACAATTTATATATGGGGCTGAGCGTGACGATGATCGCTCTAATGTTCCTGTCTGCACTTGCCGCGATTATCCTCGTGTTATTGCAGCCCGGTAACTCCACCGGTATCAATGCCCTCGGCGGTTCCAGCGAGACTTTCTTCGGAAAGAACAAAGGAAAATCCATCGAAGCGAGAATGAAAAAATGGACGATTGCCTGTCTCGTCATTCTGGTAATCTTCTCTATTTCTTTCTATATTCTCCAACTCGAATCCATCTGGGCATAAATATAGCATAAACGGGAATTTGAAAGGCGGCTTTATATAAAAAGGCCGCCTTTTTTGTTCCTCTTTTCTCCCATTCTTACATACTAAATTTACGGAGGCGCATTTTGAGCGCAAAAGAAACTTTACTGCAATACTTTCAGGAGGGAACCCTCTGCGGCAAAACCTTTACCGAAATCGCAAAGTTCCTGAAAATTTCCCATCGGGAGAAAAAGAGCCTTCTCGCTCTGCTCGATTCTCTCTGCGAGGACGGAACGCTGTACGTGACGGGCGGCGGGAAATACGGCACACCCGACAGTCTCGGACTTATCAAAGGCACTTTATCGGGCAACGAACGCGGTTTTGCCTTTCTTGTTCCCGAGGAGAGAACCGTTTACGAAAAGGACTTTTTTATTCCCCATAAAAATCTGAACGGAGCGATGCACGGCGACACCGTGTATGCGGAACGGGTATACGGCAGAAGCGACGACGAAGCCGAGGTAGTCAAAATTCTGTCCCGCGGATATACGGAAATTGTCGGAACTTTCCGAAAGGACTCCCGCGCGGGCTATCTCGTGCCGGACGAGAAAAAATATTTTGAAAATATCTATATTCCCCTTTCCCGCTGCTTCAATATTCCCGACGGGGTAAAAGCGGTCGCAAAAATCACCGAATACCCTTACGGCAAAGCTCCGGGCGGAGAAATCGTCGAAATTTTGGGCGAAGGCGACGATTTTTTTGCGGAGGAACTGTCCATCATACGCTCCTATAAGCTCCGCGAGGAGTTTCCGCCGGGCGTAGAGCGGGAGGCCGAACGTCAGGCCGCGCGAAAAATCTCCGCGGAGGACCTCGCGGACAGAAAGGATCTGAGAGACGCGCTCATCGTCACGATCGACGGCGAGGACACGCGGGACATCGACGACGCGGTTTCCCTCGAAAGGTTGGGGACGGAATACCTTTTGGGCGTGCATATCGCGGACGTTTCACACTATGTCAAATACCGTTCCCCTCTCGATAAGGAAGCCTTTTCCCGCGGCACCAGCGTATATTTTCCCGATCGGGTTCTTCCCATGCTTCCAAGGGCCCTGTCCAACGGAAGCTGTTCGCTCAACGAAGGCGAAGACCGACTGACGCTCTCATGTATCATGCGGGTGGACAAAAAAGGCGCCGTAAAGGACAGCGAAATCGTCAAGTCGGTCATTCGTTCGGCGCACCGCATGACCTATACGGAAGTGACGCAAATCTTGAACGGAGACGGAGAAACCTGCAAAAAATATGCGGACGTCAAAGACATGATTTTCCTGTTTGCGGAATTGACGAATATTCTCAAAACCATGCGCGAAAAGCGCGGAAGCATCGAACTAGACGTCAAAGAGGCAAAAATCATGCTCGATAACGACGGAAACATCGTCATTCCCGATTACGAGCGTTCCCTTTCGCACGAAATCATCGAACAATTCATGGTTCTTGCGAACGAGACGGTAGCGGAATATATGCACTCGATCGAAATGCCCTTCGTCTATCGCATTCACGAAAAGCCCGCGGAGGAAAAGGCGGCCATGTTTCGGGAATTTGCCCAAAATCTCGGCCTACGGGCAAAATTTTCCGCCGACGAAGTCAAGTCGTACGATTATCAGAAGCTCTTAAAATCCGCGGAAGATTTGCCCGTTTTTCCCGTGCTGAATCGGGTGATGCTGCGCTCCATGCAAAAGGCGCGCTATTCCCCCGTCAACGTGGGACATTTCGGATTGGCGAGTCCCTGCTACTGCCATTTCACTTCCCCCATCCGCCGCTACCCCGATTTGTGCATTCATCGGATCATCAAGGAAGTGCTCGACGGGAAGTATGCGGAGGGCATGGAGACTTATAACGGTTTTGTCAGCGAAGCGGCGATCCAATCCTCGGAATGCGAACGCCGCGCGGCGGAAGCGGAACGGGAAGTGGACGCACTGTATGCGACCATGTATATGAGCGAGCGTTTAGGCGAGGAATACGACGCGGTAATTTCCGGCGTAACCGCCTTCGGACTGTTCGCGGAACTGCCCAACACGATAGAGGGCTTTATTCCTCTGGAAACGCTGGAAGGGAGTTTTGAATTTATTCCCGAGCGGTTTTTGTTAAAGGGAAGCACGGAGAGTTATTCCATCGGAGAGGAACTCCGAATCCGCGTGGAAGACGTAGATTTTTTCCAGCGGCGCACCCGTTTTTCTCTGATTGAAAAAATTCGGAAAGGAGAACAAGAATGAAAATCATCGCGACGAATAAGACGGCCTCCTTCGAATATTTTATCGAAGACAAATATGAAGCGGGAATCGTCCTCGAAGGGAACGAAATCAAATCTCTGCGCGGCGGGAACGTCAACATGAACGATAGCTTTTGCATGATACGCGGCGGAGAAGTGACGGTAAAGAATATGTATATCGCGCTGTACGATAAGTCCGACGCATTCAGCACCAAAGACACGAGGCGGGACAGGCGTTTGCTTCTCCATAAGGGAGAAATCGCCAAAATCGCGGGAAAAATCAATCGGCAGGGCTATACTTTGGTTCCGCTGAAATTATATTTCAAGGATTCTTTGGTCAAAATGGAAGTCGCGCTCTGCCGCGGCAAACACACTTATGACAAAAAGCGCTCCATAGCGGAACGGGACGTAAAACGTGCGACCGACCGTGCCGTAAAGAGCGCGGGCTTCTAAATTTTATTTCAAGGAGAAACGATTATGAACGAACGAGAAAAGAACTATCGGAAAGACACTTTATGCGTACAGGCGGGCTATCACCCCTCCACGGGCGAAAGCCGTATCCCCCCCATCTGCCAGAGCACCACTTTCTTTTACGGCGACACGAAAACCATAGCGGATCTGTTCGATTTGAAGGGCGACGGATATTTCTACTCCCGCTTGGCAAATCCGACCGTCGCGGCGCTGGAAAATAAAGTCGCCGCCCTCGAAGGCGGTGTCGCGGGAATCGGCTGTGCTTCGGGCATGTCCGCGACGCTTCTCACGACGGCCACGCTCTGTCAGGCGGGCGACAATATCGTATGTGCGCAGGCGGTGTATGGCGGCACCTTCAATCTCTTCGGCACGACGCTCCCGAAACTCGGAATCGAATGCCGCTTTTTCGATACGGACGCGCCCGAGGAGGAAATCGACCGCCTCATCGACGACAAAACGCGCTTGATTTTTGCCGAGACCGTCGCCAATCCCGCCATTATTGTGCTGGACTTTGAAAAGATTTCCCGCATAGCGAAACGGCATAACGTGGTATTTGTCGTAGATAATACGCTAGCGACGCCCGTCCTGTGCACCCCCTTAGAGTTCGGCGCGGACATCGTCATTCATTCCACGACGAAATACATGGACGGACATGCGGCCGCGCTCGGCGGCATGATCGTAGACGGCGGAAAATTTCAATTCGGAAACAATCCGCGCTACGCTTCTTTCAACGAGCCGGACGAAAGCTATCACGGATTGGTATACGCAACCCTGCCCGCCGCCTTCGCGGTGAAGTGCCGCGCGCAGATGATGCGCGACATGGGCGCGATCATGTCCCCCCAGAACGCTTTTTTGACGTGGCTGGGCTGCGATACGCTGGCGCTCAGAATGGAGAAACACTGTTCCAACGCCAAAGCCGTGGCGGCTTTTCTCGATAAGCATCCGAAAATCGAATGGGTGAAACACCCTTCTCTGCCGAGCGATAAATATCGCTCCCTGGCGGAAAAATATCTCCCGAACGGCACGGGCGGCATGATGAGCTTCGGAATCAAAGGCGACTTAAAGCGCTGCGCCCGCTTCATGGAAGCGTTAAAGCTCGTAACGCAGGAAACGCACGTCGCAGACGTGCGGAGCTGTGTCCTTCATCCCGCGTCGACGACACACCGCCAGCTTTCCAAAACGGATCTCGCCAAAGCGGGCGTTCCCGAAAATCTCATCAGGCTTTCCGTGGGAATCGAAAACCCTCAGGACATTATCCAAGATTTGTCGGACGCTCTCGACCAAATTTGACTTAGATAAGTTTTCCGCAAATCTTTTCCCGCCCTTTTTCTTTCCATTCCGTTCTTTCTTTCCCGTTTACGGTCTTTCCGCGTCCTCTTTGTTTTTTCCGTACCTGCCTGCCTTCGTCATCGTTGCATTGTTTTCCTTTTTTATCCATTTCAGCCTCAGACCTTTCGCGGCTCCCGCGCCGCCCTTTTTTGCCTTCCCCCTCTCTGTTTTCGGTTGCGAGCTCTTCTTTTCTCCTCCGTTTTTGTTTTTCTCTTCTTCTGTTTCGTTTTCCCGCTCGGAGTTTTCGTTTTCTCCAACCGTCTCTTATATCATTCTCTTCCGTTGCCTTTCCGCGTTATCGTCGGTTTATTTGTTTTTCTTGTTTTTTCCCTGCTTCTTTCGTCTTTTTAGGTAATCCGATCTTTATATTCGGGCCTTTTCGGCCTTTTTCCACCATGCTCTTTTTTATTGTTTTTTTCTATCTTTTTACTAATTTTTCTATCACCAAGGAGATTTTTCATGCCCATAGTCATAGACAGCGCGCTGCCCGCCTATAAAATTTTAAGCGGCGAAAAGATATTTGTCATGGATAAGGCACGCGCCGTTACGCAGGACATCCGCCCGATCGAAATAGCCATACTCAATCTCATGCCGACCAAGGAGGAAACGGAGACGCAGTTCATGCGTCTTCTTTCCAACTCTCCCCTGCAAGTAAACGTGACCCTTTTAAGCACGGAAAGCTATCACGGAAAGCACACGACGGAGGGCTATCTGGGGAAGTTTTACCAATCGTTTCGCAACGTTCAGAGCAAACATTTCGACGGAATGATCGTCACGGGTGCACCCGTAGAGCAAATGGAATTTTCTTCCGTGGCATATTGGGACGAACTGAAACGCATTTTCGCCTATACGCGAACGAACGTCACCTCCACGATTTTCATCTGTTGGGGAGCCATGGCCGCGCTGAACTATTTTTACGACGTAAAAAAATACCCTCTGAAAGAGAAGCTCTTCGGGGTATTTTCTCACCATAAAGTTTTTTATGAACAGCCCGAACCGTTGATGCGGGGAATTTCCGACGAATTTCACATGCCGCATTCCCGACATTCGACGGTCAAGGTGAGCGACATCGAAAAAATCCCGTCCTTAAAAATTTTAGCGACGTCCGCCCGAGCGGGCGCCTCCATAGTGGCGTCGAAGGACGATTCGCAGGTATTCGTATTCGGACACATGGAGTACGACAGAGATACCTTAAAAAAGGAATACGAACGGGATCTGAAAAAGGGACTTCCCATACAAAAGCCTCATTCCTATTTTGCGGATAAAGCCTGCGAAAAGGTAAAAATGAACTGGACGTCCACGGCAAATCTGTTTTATAACAATTGGCTGAACTATTGCGTGTATCAAGTCACGCCTTATCGGTTCGAGGATTAAGTATTTCGTTTTCTCTCCTTAAAAATCTCTTCTCGGCGCCTTGTAAAATCCCCGCCGCCTCGTCTCTATCAAATGGTATTCCTGTTTTTTATCGAAGGAAAATTCCACGGGACTGTCAGGAGATGCGAACATGGTGGCGCCCGAAACATCTGCTATCTGGCTGTAACCGGCCCCGCAGAGACACATGGTGACGCCATAGGAAAACGCTCCGGCGCGAAGAAGCACCGATTCGGTGGAATCGGAAATAATGCCGAACGGACAGAGAATCAGGTCGCTGCCGCAGACGGAAAGCGTGCGTAAAATCTCGGGGAAATAGAGGTCTTCCGCGACGGCGATTCCCAGCCGCCCGACCTTTGTTTCGTAAACTCTCAGCCCCGCGCCGCTCTTAAAATCCCCGTCTATCGCATTGAGCATGTCGGACACGCCGAGCAGCCTTCCGTTTTCCGCCACCACGGCGGATTTTCTCTTTACGCCCCGCGTATCGGTCACACAGCCGCAGACGACGACGTTATGATTTTCCTTGGATAAAATGGCGGCGTCCTCGAAATATCCCGTTTCGCCGCGCAGCTCCTTTTCATAACTGACCTCGCCCAAGCCCTGAAACCCGAAAAAGAGAATGTCCGCATCGCTGCCGCCATAATCGTCCCAAAAGGTATTGAGGGTTCCTCTGCTCACAAAACAAATCCGCATACCCGCCTGCCTCCCCTTTCAGTATATAGCGACGCGCGTTTTTTTGTGCCTCGCGCGTAAAGAAAGCCGTCCGCTCAAAAAGAGCGGACGGCTTTCTTTTAAGAAAAATCATTTATTATCCCTTTGCTTTTTCCAAAAGGGCATTTACTTCCTTTTGCAGATTTTCAAGTTCGTCATTCGCGGTTTTTTCATCCTTGGCGCGTAAGGAATAATAAATTTTGAGTTTGGGTTCGGTTCCCGAGGGCCGTACGCAGACGAAGGAGCCACCGGCAAGCTCATAATAGACGCAGTTGCATGCGGGAATATCCATCGTTTCCGATTCACCGGAAGGATATACCGTTCTCTTTGCCGCACTGTAATCGCGGAACGCTTCCACCTTCATGCTCCCGAAGGCTTCAACCTTCATGGTTTTCAGAGCATCTACCACGGCGTTCATCTCTTTCATGGCATTGAGTCCGGAGTATTGAATAGACACATTTTTATCCAATACATAACCGTATTTTTCATAAATTTCCGTCAGCCTGCGATACAGCGTTTTTCCGATATACGTATAATAGCAGACCATTTCCGCGCAGAGCATAGACGCAACCACGGCATCCTTATCGCGCGCGTGAGTGCCGCGCAGATACCCGCAGGATTCCTCGAATCCGAAAACGAAGGTATATTTTCCGTCCGCCTCCCACTGTTTGATTTTTTCCCCGATGAACTTAAAGCCCACGGGCGTTTCAAACAGCTTGACGCCGAAATCGTCGCAGATTGCCTTAGCCATACCCGTAGTGACGAAAGATTTTACTACGGCGGCGTTGACGGGCATCGCGTTTTCCTCTTGCAACCGCGTCAAAATATAATCGAGCAACAGTATTCCCACCTGATTTCCCGAAAGCGCGACAAACTCTCCCTTGTCGTCCTTTACGGCCACGCCGAGCCTGTCGGAATCGGGATCGGTACCGAATACGACGTCGGCGTGAATTTTATCGGCGAGCGCTATGCCCATGGAAAGAGTTTCTTTGAATTCGGGATTGGGTACCTTAACGGTCGAAAATTCGCTGTCCTTGGTCGTCTGTTCTTCGACGACGGTGACGTTGATTCCCAATTTTCTGAGAATAGTCGTCACGGGGACATAGCCGCTGCCGTGTACGGGCGTATATACGAGTTTGAGATTCGCCCCGCACTTTTTGACCGCTTCGGGCGACAGACGGAGTCTGGAAAGCTCTTCTATATAATCCTCGTCCAGTTTTTCAGGCACGGGAACGATCAGCGGGCTGTTTTCCTCACAATCGACCGACAGATAATCCTTTATTTTTTCGATATATCCCACTACTTTTTCCGTATCTTCGGGCGACATTTGAGCGCCGTCCGCGCCGTAAACCTTGTATCCGTTGTACTCTTTGGGATTGTGGCTAGCGGTGATCATAATCCCCGCGACGGTATGCAGGTAACGCACGGCAAAGGAAAGCATGGGAACGGGATGCACGTCGTCGAAAAGATAGGCTTTAATGCCGTTTTTCGCCAAGACTCCCGCCGCCGCTTTGGCGAACACGTCCGACTTTCTCCGCGTGTCGTAGGAAATCACGACGCCCCGCTTTACGGCTTCCGCGCCCAGCTCTTTGATAAACTCCGCGAGCCCTTGTGTCGCGCGCATGACGGTATAGACGTTCATCATATTCATGCCGTAGCCGATAATGCCGCGCATGCCCGCCGTTCCGAATTCCAATTCTCCGCCGAATCGGTATTCCTTGGCCTTTTCGTCGGAAGCGATCGCTTTGAGCTCCGCTCTCCCTTCCTCCGAAAGGCGGGGATCGGACAGCCATGTTTGATAATTTTTCCGATAATCCATATTCTTTTCCTCTTTGATTTCGATTTTGCTTAAATTCCGATATGCGATAAATCGACCTTGCTATTTTATTCTTTGAAATTTCCGACTATTCTTCTTTTGACGAAGTCAATTCTATCCGCTCTGTTTTCGCGATCTCAATTTTTGCTTTGAACTCCCCGATTATCTTTTCGCCTCAACCTTCGAGTCATGGTTTTCACCTGTCGCCTCTGTTTTTGAATCGGTTTTCCGTGTTCCCTCTTCAAACTTTTCGTTTTCTTCTTCCGGCACGTTTTTTAAGTTGTTCATTTCTACGTCTGTCTCGGTCTTGCCGTTACGCTCTTCCGCTTCGTCTTTCGAAGCGTTTGCAGTTCCGCCGTCCTCGCCGTCCGCACGAAGAATCCCGAAATCTTCGGGGTCCTCTACGGTCTCGAAGAAGCGTTCGCTGTCTCCTCGGTCGCGATTCGTCGCTATCTTTTCATAGGTGATGAAATAGGGCTTACCCTTTACGGTATAATAGCTGACGAATTGCTCACAGATGAAGAGGAAATAAGAAGCGGGTACGGTAATGAGCAGCGCACTCCCGAAGGTGCAAAGCGCCCCGACCACATTGACGATGATGACGATATAGACCGTCACCATATAGGTAGAAAACATTTTTCTGCGCCGCTTGCGTTCCGTCTTGTCGCTGAGCCGTATAGCGTCCTTGATAGAACGGTTATCCACGGCCATGGAGGGCAGCCACATAGAGGTAAACGTCAATTTCAGAGCCTGACAAAGTACGATAAAAGTCATCGACAGGAACAGTGAAATGAATACGTTACTGACGAAGGACAAAAGGTAAAAGAAGAGGAACCAGCAGAGTGCGACGGTACAGACGTCTATCAAAAAAACGATGGGGACGTAAACGACGCTGTAAACGCTGGCCTTTCCGAGATTGCGGATATAAGCGGAAGCAAACGGCGTTTCCGCGTAGGTGGACATTCTGTCATTGAGAATGCTGCCGATAGAGAAATAACATAACGTATCCGCGAAGCGTTTCAAAAGATATACGGCGGCACAGCCGACGATAGACCAGACGATCTGAGACATTCTGGAATCCAACAACCTCCATAAAGCGGAGACAGATTCATTAAACTGAGCCTGAAATCCTTGAAGGAATTCGCTGTTACCGCTGACGATGGCTCTGAGGAATTCTTTGAGGTCGGAAACGACGGCCGTCATTTCCATACTGTCGAGAATTTCGAGCAGGTTGGGAAGAAGGAAAGTGCAAGACAGCGCGATAGCGACCAAGGCAACCGCCAGAGTATACAGTAAAATTTTATAGACGTTTTTGAAATTCTCCGTAAGGAGTCTCGTACTGTTGCGAAAACGCATGGATAAACATCTCCTTGAATTTCTTTGTTGAAGGCCGGCGGGCGTCCGAATCAGAAATGGTAATAATTTTTAAGGTCCGCCCGTTCGAGCTGAGCGCGGTCGAAATAGATGACCTGCATACGGACGCAGAACATAAGCGTCATAAAGGCATAGAGAATGGCAGCGATGACGATTGCGGCGATTTTTCCGGGGATAAATACAGCCGCGACACCGAGGAGCACCTCTGCGACGAGCATACTGAACAACTGTCCGAAGATAATTCTCGGTTTAACGGGCGCCACGAGCTGATAGGAATAACGGAGCGCCTCGAATGCTCTGAAGCCCGTAATTTGCAGACACGGGAGCCAGAGATAGAAGATAGAGACGATATAGAGAAGGATAAAGTGCATTCCGAGAAATACGATGACGGAGAGCACATAGATTGCCGCCTTGCTGCCGATCAAAGAGACGAGGAAGAGCAAGGAAGACATAATGAGCGCCCAAATTTCATAAATGAACACATAGAGAAGACAGATACCGCAGGTAGACATCAAGTTATCATTGAGCTTTGAGAAAACGCCGTTAAAGGTACGTTTTCCGATGCGCATATGTTTTTCCATGAGCGCGGTCATTAAAGAAGCACAAAGGATCATGAGGACGACGCCGATAAGACCTGCGAAGAAAACGCCTACCGATCGAAAATTGAAGATAGAGACCGCGTGAAAAATATCCGTGAAAATCGCGGTGGGATTTCCGGTAAAATAATTTGTCAATAAAGTATGAATAGCCGTTTTATCGAGCGAAAACGACAAAAACAGCGCCGGCAAGAGTGCAAAGGGAAATATGTATAGAAAATTTTTCAGAATATATTTTATAGTGGCTATCGTGTATTTCATAATCTCGTTCCTTTTTTTCTATTATACACCATAAAGTCTTTCGTGTAAAGTATTTTCGCGGAAAAAAGCAGGAATTAAGCCTTTCCGACTTTTTCCGTCCCTTTCTTTTCTTCTTCGCGATTTTTCACTGTTTTTCTTTTTCTCGTTTCTCCCCTTTTTTCTTCCGTTTTATTTCTGTCTCCTCTCAAGTATACTCTTTACTTGCCTTTCTTCCCCTTTCCTCTCGCCTATTTCTCTTTTCCGACCTTTTCCCTCCCCCTTTATTCTTCTCTCTTCCACTCTCCCGACCTTTCCCTCCCCCTTTATTCTTCTCTCTTCCGCTCTCCCGCCCTTTTCCTATCCCTTTATTCTTCCCTCTTCCACTCTCCCGACCTTTTCCTGCCCCTTTGTTCTTCTCTCTTCCACGCTCCCGCTCTTTCCTGCTGTTCTTTCTCATACTCCGCCGCCTTACTTTTTCCGTTTCCGCAAGGTTTATTTGTTTTCTTTTGTCCTATTGTCCGGCCTGCGCCGCATACAGCTCGTACAGAGGCGCATATAACTCACCCAGATAATTCAAAGCGACTTTATCCTGTTTGAAAGCGGAAAATTTTTCTTCGGGGTCGGAATAGGTAGAATCGTAATATTCTCTTACGATTTCCAATCTTTTTTCATAAGACAGGGAATAATCGACTTCATAGGGTGCGGAGGTTTCTTCGGGCGGTTTTGAAGCGAAGCGCAGATAAAACAAGAGCCCGTCCCTCAGCCACTCCACTTCCCGTTCGTAGCTCGCGTCCAACGAATCGCAGATTCCCGTCCAAATTCCGGAGCGGAATACTCCGGCTTTCAGAAGGCGAAATTTCTCTTTTCGTTTTTCTTCTTCCAGATCTTCCGTCAACCGATTTTTCTTCATCTGGACGTTTTCCACTTCGAGCAGTTGTTCCTCCGTAAGAGCGGCAAACTGTTCGTCCGTAAACGAAATAATATCTATTTCCATCATGTATTTTTATCCTCCCGCCGATTCAAAGACGTCGAGAACGATTTCCGCGCCGCTGAAACGAGTTGCTTTTTGCGGATAGAGCCGCAGTGAAAAGCGTTCTCCTTTCAGAAGCGGCCTGACGGAAAGTTTCCCGTCCTTGAATTTTCCGTCGAAGCAACGTTTCTCATATTCGTTTTCAACCTCTATGCGACAGGCGCCCTCGCCGTCCAGAGTCAAAGTTTTCCACAATTTCCGTCCCGAAATCCCGAAATCGGTATTTTCTTTGTAGGCGGCATACAGATTTCCCGACGGCAGATCTCCGTCCTTGTCTGCCAAGCAGATGTTATTTTCCGAAAGGCATATAAGAAGACTTTGCGTATCCGAGAGCGCCCGTATCGACGGGACGGAAAAACAGGCTTCCCGGGTTTCGGAATCTAAAATCAGCACTTTGAAGTCCCCGTTTTCGTCGGCATATCTTAGAAAATATTTTCCGTCCCAAGCGGCACATTCGCATACCTGCCCGTTGCGGACGGGAAATACGGGAACGTCGACGCGGGAAATTTTTCTTTCCTCGAAAGCATAGACGCCGCTTTCGGCGAGGAAAAAAATTCTTTCTCCGCAAGCGGCAATCGAGCCGCTGAAAATCCGTTCTCCGCCGTAAGGGAGCAGCTCCGCCGAAAAATCTCTGGCCGCACCTTTCGCATCGAGTTTTATGATTCCCCTTTCCCGAAAGAGATAGACGGTTTCATTCAATACTTTCAGTCCTATAAGCTCGCCCTCCTCTGACGGAAACTCGATATATCCCGCGTCGTCCGCATTTTCTTCCCGGTCGTTTGAATCTAAGGGCGCGCAATAGCGTACCGTAAAGGGCTTTTCGATAAAAAACAGTCTCTCGTGAAATACGCAGGCGGCGTTTGCGGCGCTTGCGGCATATACTTGCGAAAACTCCGTTTTCCTGTCGTACAGCCATACGCCGTCTTTGCCGCAAAAAGCGAGTACCGCCTCCCCGTTTTCGCGGTATACGGGGAGGATGGCGGGGACGTCGTCAAACGTTTTCAAGGTAAAATCGAACGTGCCGTATTCTTCGTTCCAGATATAGGAAACGCCCGTTTCCGAAACGTACATTAAAGCCGTCTTTTGTTCTCCCGCATCCGTATAGGGCAGCAAAGCAAACGCCGCGGGCGGATCTTCGGGATCGTTTACGGACGGAATTTTCCCCTCCGCCGTATAATAGGGTGAAAATCCGAACCCCGTCTCCATTTTCCCGTCCCGAAACAGACAATTCCGCACGTCGGAAAAAGAGAATATGCCCGCCTTGTTTTCCGTTCCGAGCGCAAAGCCGTCGAATCGGATTTTCCTTTCGTCCGCCTTTGCCTCGGGAAATGTTTTCCGATAAAATCTTCCCATCATGCCCACCTTCTGGAACGTATGATTCTCGACGGTTTGGAGCGATACGCCGCCGCCAGAGCGTCCTTGTATTTCTTATCCCAGACCGCCGCTTCCTCAAACAGCCCCGCCGCGAGGGAATATTCCGACGCGATGCCGTAAGCGAACAATCTGGGAGAGACGGACAGGACGAAATCGGATTCTTCTTCCGCGTTTTTTTCCCGAGGGGTATAGGTGTAAGAGACGTTTACGCGCCCCGGCTGTGTTCTCAGATATTGAGGGAACAGCTTGAACGGGACGGAATTTCCGTATTCGTCCGTAACGCGGATAATTCTCACGCAGGGCATCGTCAGGAGCGAATATTCTATCGTTCCCGTGTCCGACTCCGCTTCGTCCTCGCAACAGAGGGGCAGATAGTCGAGCGCGATTTCGTTTTCCACGATATTAAAACACCTTACGAGCGTTTCCGTCTCTCTCTTTCCCTCCTCACCCCCGTTCTCGTAATAATTTTTGACCTTATCCCCGACGCCGAGCTCCTCGGCGGCGAGAATCACGGCTTCTTTCACCGTCATATTTTTTACCTCCTTTATGTTCCGTCCGGGAAGGGGAAGGGCTTTCGCCCCTCCCGCGGCGCGGACGCTGATTTCGGTCAATATTCTTCTATTCCCGACAGCATTCCCTGTCCGAAGGGCCGATTGCAGATGAGTTCGGCATATTTCACCAAAGTTGCGGTATATACGGGCTTTCCGGCGGTCTGTTTGAGGATTTTCCCGTCCTCGCTTTCCAGCCACTGCCAGTCGCAAAGCTGATGCAGACAGAAATCTTCGGTATTGAGCAGATACATCGTTCCCTCGGGGCAGAACCGATCGGCGACCACGGGAATCCCGTTGAAGATCAGCGCCTTGTAACCGCCGAGGATTTCTTCGGTCGGCATGAACGTCCTGTATTGGGTATAGAATTCGGCCAAGGCCCTCTTCACGCCCCAGGAGCAGACGATAAAATTGACTTTTCCGCCGGAATTTTCCTCAATGGTATCGATGGCGGTCTGTACGATATTTTCGCTGATGGTGCCGACATCTTCTTTGATGTAAGGTTTGAGCCAGGGGTGTTCCTCCCTGTCTACGCCGTACAGAGTTCCCGAATCGGAGAACAGCGCGCCGAGGCCGGTAATTTCATAGCCGTAGGAATTTTGCAGAGCGACTTTGGATCCTGCGGGAACGGTCTCCGCGGAAATCGCCGCCCCGTCGACGGAGAACGTCTTATTTTCCCTGTCGATTTTCAGAATTTTCCTGCCTCTGGCGGAAGCGATAATTGCGCCCGTGGAGGAGCAAAAATCGACGACCATACCCTCGGCCAGAGCCCTGACGCTGTCCGCGGTAACGAGATTATCGGAACCTACCGTTTCGATGGTACACAGCGATCCGGAACCGTCCCCGTAGAGCATTCTGCCGAAATTGAAGGACGAGCTTCTGATGAGGGACTGCATTTCGTCGTTGAGCAGATTGACGAAAGCGCCCTCGTTGTTGGCGGAAGCGCGGATCGCCTTATCGGAAATTTCTATCGTTCCGTAGAGATTTTTGAGGGAAGAGACGAACTGAACGTAATGATTGCCGGAGGCCTCGGGCAGATTACCGGTTTCGGTGCCGGCGCCGATGCCGCCGTTGATGCCGTATCGCACCAATTTTCTGACGTCTTTTCCCCAGACGTCGGCGGTAGAGCGTTTAATCTGTGCGAGGAACGGATTGACGTTCATGTTGAGCGCCTCCGTCACGGCGTCGAGATAAAAAGATTTCAGTGCGTTGTCCGCAGTTTGCATTGTTACCATAATGAAATTCTCCTTTTTGAAAATAGTTTACGCTTGACGGTCTTTTTTGAAATAGTTCAGAGCCATGGTACCCGCTTCGGAAATGGATTTGGCTCTGACGGGAGAAGGAGCAAGCGTACCCGTTCCCCCGCGCATCAAAGGCGCGTCGGCGCCCCTTAAAGACGAGAGGTAATCCCCGATGATTCTCAATCTGACCGCTTCGGAATTTCTGGCGGCCTCATAGAGCTCGTTTTCGGTCTTTTCCTTCGCCGTATCGAATTTTTGAGCCGTCGTCCTCTGCGCGGTATCGGCTTCGGACAGGCTTTGGGCGGGAGCGGGTTCCGCGTCGGGTTTCGCCTCCTCTTCGGGCTTTTCCGCCTTCGAAGGAGCGTCGTCGGTTTTCGGGGAATTGTCCGCTCGTTTTTCCAGTTCTTTGAGGCGTTGACTGCGACGGGTAAATTCCGCCTCCAAAGCGCTGTAAGCCTCTTTGAGGGCGTCCACATCGCGGAATTTTCCCAAAACCACCGAGCCCTTTTCTTTTTCCCGTTCCGCCTCCGCGGCATGCTCCGTTTTGTTTTCTCCGCATTGTAAAACGTTCTCCTCTTTTTCCATAATTTTTTCCTCCTTTTGTCTCATTGATTTTTTTCCGCCTCTTGTTCCCGCAGCATTTTTTTGTGCTCGGCGATGTGGGAGACGTATCTTTGTTTGAGTTCCCCCGACTCGATTTTTTTGAATTCCTCCGATAAGAGGAAGCGCACGTGCTCCGCGACGTGCAGAGCGTGATCGTCGTAGACGTCGGGGGAGACATCCTCCGACTTCAACCGCAGATTTTCTTCTCCCGCCTTGGTTCTGTGCAGGGCGGAAAGATCCTGTGAATTTTCGTAGTTTTCAAATCCGAATTCTTCGAGGATGCGCGTTCGGTTTTCTTCGGAGAGCGTGCCGTCCTTTCCGGTCAGAATCCCTGCTTCCAAGAGCTTCATGAGCGTTTCCCTCCGTTCGAGGGGAGTATCTTTTTCCTCGCTCTCGAAGAGGATGTCGTTTGCGGCGAGATCGGCGGCGTTGAAGTAATAGACCTGTGTCTTTTTGTTCTTGCCCGTGAGGGTGAGCAGCCTTGCGCTCCCCGCGAATTGTCTGTAAAGTCTCAGAATCTGCCTTCCCGTTTCCCTCAGCGCGTCGGAGACGTTTTCGGCGGTGGCGGCAAGCCTCAGTTCGTCTTGGGAAAGCAGCAGTTGCAATCCCGAAGCGCTGGTGACTCTGGACGGGGTGGAATTTTGCGACAAATCGCTGATTCCGCTCACGACGACGAATTCTCTTTCGAGCCATTCCTCCTCGGCGGCGAATTCTGCGGGCACGCTGCCGCAGTCGAGCATTTCGGGTGGTTTTCCGCCCTGCCTGTAAATGAGCACCTTTCCCGGCGAAAGCCCCTCTTCCGCGAGTTCGTCTGCGTCCACGGAACCGTCTTCGACGGTCAGAACGCCCATAGAGATACGGTTAAGGAATTCGTGTTTTCTGTTTCTGACGGCGTTGTAAGCGCGCTGTATGGGGATGAGCCTGTCCACGATACTGCCCGAGAAGAACGCGCCGGGTAATCTTAAACAGTCCTGTTTTACGAAGGGGAAGCGCCTTTCTCCGCGTTCCCCGTTCAGATAGGGAAGGGGGCCGAGATACAGGAGCTTTCCGCCCGCTACGATTTCCAGCCTTCCGTCAGGTTCCTTGGCGGAGGGGCGGGAATATCTTTCGATGAGAATTTCCGAATCCCCCTCCTGTTCGGGCGGATGACTTCCCCCTGTCTGCAAAGCGGGATTTTTCCCGTTGGAAGGTTCGCTGTACCCTGTCAAAGCGAGCTCGGTAATTTTTCGTCCCTTCAAAACGACGCCGAATTTTTCTTCAATGTAAGCGACGGGAACGGCTTGGGCGTGAATGAGGCTTTGCAGCTCCTCGATATTTTCCGCGCCCATGCGGTCGGGGAAGATTTCAAAGGGCGGTACGGCGGTGACGGAGACTTCCCCTTCGTATACGGGCAATCCGCCGTCGACGGCCACCTGTCTGCCGCCGTCCCGATCCCAGGTGATTTTGTAAAAGGCGCATCCGCACGTTTCGGAACATAAAAGCGCTTTTGCCATGGTCTCGTCGAGGCGGATTCTCCCCCGTACGTAATCGAGAATCCCCGTGGAGAGTTTCGCGGCGTTGACGTCCGCTTCCTCGTCGGAGAAAGGCTTCACGCGGAGCCGCGGCCGCATATTCGTCAATTTGGCGATTCTCGAATCGATCGTGGGCGCGATATGGTTGAACACTCTCCGCGACTGCCAGTAAAAACGCTTGTCCTCCTCGACGATTCCGCCCGCGGGCGAAATGTCGCAATATTGGTTTCCGCTGAAAAAATTCATATTCAGCAGCCAGCCGCTCTCGACGCTCCGCCTCGCCTCCCATCTCCTTTCAAAATCCTCTGTGACCTCCGCGGCAATTTTTTCCCGCCGCCGTTCTTCTTTTTCTGTCTCTGTCATATCTTTGTATCCTCCTGTTTTTCCCTTTCCTTTTTCTTTACGGCCCGCCTTCGCTTTGCCGCTCTCCGCGCCGTTCTCCTCTTCGGAGCACTTTTTGCCGTCTTTGAGCTTTTCTTCACCGTTCCTTTTGTGCCTCTCTCTTCCGTCCCCGCCTTCTGAGCTTCCCAGCCCTTTTCTTTCTCCTTTTCCTCTATATTCCCGCCCTTGTTTTTTTCCTTTTCTTCCGTGTCCCCGTCTCCGTGCTTCTCAACCACCGCGCTCACTTCTCTCCCGCCTCTGTTTTTTTCCTTCGCTTCCGTATTCCTCTCTCTGCTCTTTTCAACTGCCGCGCTCACTTCTCTCCCGCCTCCGTTTTTTCCCTTTTCTTCCGTGTCCCCGTTCCTGCTCTTTTCAACTGCCGCGGTCGGTTCTCCCCCGTCTCCGCTTTTTTCCTTCGCTTCCGTGTCCCCGTCCTCGTTCTTTTCAACCGCCGCGGTCGGTTCTCCCCCGTCTCCGGTTTTTCCTTTCGATGCGGGGGGCGTTTCGGGTTTGCTTTTTGTTCCCGCCCGCTTCTTGTCTTCGGAGCTTTTCAATTCGTCCAGCAAACGTTGTCTTTCTCTTTCTAGCTGTTCCTCGGACATCGAGGATAAGTCCTCGCTATCCGATGCCAATAACAGCTGTACCGCTTTCAAGTCCGGCGGAATATCTTTTTTCGTTTCCTTTCGCCTCGTGAGCTTGAATTTTCCGTCCACTTCGGCATATTCTTCCGTAATTTCCTGCAATCGATAACCGAGAGCGACTTTCAAAAGTGCATCTCCGATTTTTTCCTGTTTTTTCTTTCCGGCCATAAGGTCCCCCTTTTTGAATATTCAATCCGTGAATCTCCTTGCGGAGATTTGTCTCCACCGCCTTTCCTTGTCTTTTTGAATGAGTGATTTTTCCGGTTCAGGCGGCAATTTTTTCGGTCTCGACATCAAGAAATATCTGAGTGCGTCCAAGGCATGATCGTCGGTCTTTTTCGGTACGTCTCCGTTTCCCCAGAAATATCCCTTGAATTCCCGAATGAGGTTGACGCAGGAAGAAAAGATATATAGATTGGGCAGCCCGTTCTTTTCGTTCAAATAGCTTTTTACGCGGGAGATTCCCGAAAACAGATCCTTGTCCACATCGGGATTGACGAGAATATCGCGTTCATAAAAGAGTTCGCATACGCTTTTGACGCCGGATAAGGTATGTTGTTTTGCGGCGCTGTCGATGAGCGCGCAGATTCGGCCTCTTCCGTCCGTATGCCAATCGAGATTTGAACAAATGCGTTTGATTTCCGCCGCGTGGTAATCGATATCCTTTCCCGCGGCGAAGTGTTCGTATACGACGTAAACGTTGTCGTCGTAATCGACGGCGAACCATAGAGCCGCGAGCGGATTATTCAGCCCGGGATCGATGGAAATGCCGTCCTGCCATTCTTTCGGAACGGAAAAAGGCTGTATGACGTGAATGTGTTCGTCGAATTCGGGATATACGAGCCCCGCGACCGAGGAAAATTTTCCGTACCTGCGGCTTTGCAGCTGTTCCTCGTCGAGGCAGTTTTCGAGCCTTGCGATTTCCTCTCCCGAAAGGTAGGGATTATCGTTCCATTCCATAAATTCGTACCATACTTCGCCGTCGCCGTGTCGGTTGAGAAAAATCTCCTCATAGACGAAGGTCAGGCCTTTTAACGGAGTCATCGTCCCGAAAATATCTCCTCTGCGGTCGATGACGCGCATGTGGCATTCCTCGTAGATGTCGCGGGGCGGCTCTTCGTCGAACCAGACGAAATCGAGGGAAGCGCCCTGAAATTTTTCCCGTCCCTGATCGCAGCTCTTAAAGCCGATGGTGGAGATTCCGCCGAAGACGTTGCGGATGCGGATGAAGTCGATGACGCCGTTTTCGGGGCTGTCCTTTCTGCCGCTCTGCATGACGATTTCCTCAATCCAGTCGGGGCGGAGGTAATAAAGAATTTTCCTCTGTGCGACATCCCGCTGCACCTGAGCGGAGAGGGAGACGACCCATCCGACGGTATTTTGTCTGTTTTTTCGATAGGGGTGAACCCCGCGGGAGATATAGATACACTCCACGGCGCCGCACTCCGTCTTTCCGGAGCGATTTCCCCCAAAGACCCAGCGGTTGCGTTTGGGGCATTTGTGGAAAGCGAGCTGTTTCTCGTGTTTTTTCTCTCCGACGTTGTATCGAGCCAGACGGTCAGCCGAGCGCCTTTTTTCCAATTCGTTTTCTATCCTGCATAACTTTTCTACAATTTCTCTCATAATCCCCGCCAATCGGTCAAAAACTCTCTTTTCTGTATTTTTATAATAGAAAGCATGAAAAAGTTTATCTTATCGGCATTGCTGCCGCTGTTATATTTTATCGTTTCGGGACTATATCCGTCGGTTCGTGCTCCGGCCGAAGCGGAGAGCTTTTCGTATGCCTGTATTCGTTCGGAGAACGTATATTTATACTCCGAGGAGAACGACAGAAGCGGTCTTTTTCTTCTCCCGTACACTTATTACGTCAAAGTATTGGCAACGGGAGCGGAATATTCTTACGTAGAATATCTTTCGGACGGACCGAACACGCGCAAAATCAACGGCTATTGTAAGACTGCGGAGCTGACTTTTGTCGATTACATACCCGAACGTCCGTATCTGTATTATACTTTTGACGTGACCTATCACATCGAGGATTCCTCTTCCGAGGAAGGCGACGATTTTTTGACGAGTATTACCGTCACCTGTGCGTATTACGGAGATTATCGGGTAGGCTCCAAACTTTATTGCTATGTTTTGCGCGAGGATGCGTTCGGATATATTCCCAAGCCCTCGGATTTGTCCTATGAATTGAGCGATGAATATGACGACCACATGTCGGAAGAACCGAACACCGACGCAGGGAATTTCGGAAACGGCGAATCGATGCCGCCCGCACAGATAGCCGTTCTCGTTCTTTTATGTATTTTGGTCCCCGTCATTGCGACTCTGATTCTCCGTCCCCCGAAAAAGCCGCCCTACGAATCGGAGGAATAAACTTTTTTTGCTTGCGGCATTTCCCGCCGCTCTCTTTTTTCGGGCAATTTTTCCGTTCTTTTCGCGGCGTTATTTCGCCGCGATTTTATATTTGTTCCTTTTTTCCCTTTCAGCCAGACCTCCGTTCCCGTGTCGTCGCTTTTTCCGGAAAGCAATCCGACCAACGAGCGTTCCCGTCCTGCGGCGTTTTTTTCTTTTCCCTGTTCTATAAATCGACACACGGACATGAGCCATTCAAATTCGCCGTATTCCTTTCGGAATTTTTCCTCCGTAAATCCGCGGCATTTCAAAATTCCCTCTAACTTATTCTGTAATTTTGCCTGTTTGCGAAAATATGCTCTCTCACTGCCGATTTCTTTCAAGTCGACTTTCTGACAGAATTGTTTCAGCCTCCCTTTTCTTCGGAAATATCTCAGTTCGAGCAGAAATCTTTCTTCTTCCGTCAGCCGTTCCAGTGCCTCGTCTATCGTATTTCTCAGTTTTTCTATCTTTTCTTTTCTCAAAATTTCTTCCGCCAGATAAACGGATAACTTTTCCGTCGTCACCCGATAATCGTAGGACATAAAGGCCTTGTTTTTGATGTGCTCCTCCCAATCTCTCTCTATCCTCTCCAATCTCGGATATACATACAGCGCCGCTTTCAGATAATTTTCCAATTTTCCTTCCTCCCTCTTTGGCTCCCGCGCTTCGGGAACGCATTTATTATCGCACATCTTTTTTATTTGTCCAGCAGATACTGCCAGCTTTTTCCAAGATAAGCGAACATTTGTTTGTATTTTATTCTATTATAACACATAAAATATGACAGATGTACGCAGGTTTTTAAAAATAATTTATTGATTTTGAAGAAAAATTTTTCTGATTTGGAAAAATATAAGACGGGGGAATTTTTTTGACAATTTGTTGCGTTTTTTGTCGAATTATGATATAATTTGTTCATGAAACGTTTTTTGGCGGCAATTTTATCGGTTTGCCTGCTTTCGTCAGCGACTGTGAGCGGGTTTTTTTCCGCATACGCCGAAGGGGCGGAAAGTTCGGAGCTTTATAGAAGCGAGCGAATATCGTCCGACGATAAGGACAAACTGTCCGAATACGAGCAAGTCTCGGCGGACGAGCTGATATTGCCGTCGTCTTATGAACAATACCTTCCCCTTTCGGAGCCGTCCGACGTATCTGTAACGGAAAATTACACGGCGATCGCCGACGGCAGCAGGATTTACGTTTACGATCGGAGAGCGGGAGAATATCGGTGCTATGAGCATACGGCAAACGAGGACGAAAGTAATAATAAAATAACCAAGCTGCAATTTTCCGAGACAGGGGAGCTTTATTTTCTCGACGTTTCTCTTTTCCTGTATTCGCTCGATCCCGTCACGCTGGAATCGGAAAAGACTTCTCTGACCTGCAATACGTTCACGATTTTTTCCGATACCGTTTACTTTACCAACGTTTCCCAGATTTTGCGGACGACTTTGGACAAGCTGGATTCTTCTACGGCGGAATCGGTCGTGAGCGATGTGACCTCGAAAGCGGCTCTTGCGCAGGATAACGGTGTTTTATATTATACAGACGCAGGAAAATACCTGCGCAAAATCGATTCGACGAACGATACGTTGATCGGCCAGCTCACCTCGGCGGAAACGGTGGTTTCCTTGGCGGTTTACAGCGGAATCCTCTACTATACGGATACGGCAAAAACGCTCTATGTCTACGACCTGACGACAAACGAGCAGCTGAATTCCTTTGACGGCGGTTACTCTGCGCTGTCCGTTTCGGACGGGTATATTTACGCCGTAAACAACGATTCGGTCAGACAATATTCCCCGTCGGACGCGGCGTTCACCGATTTTGAAATCTGCGCGTCCTCTTCTTCGCAAAACCGTTTGAGCGGCGCTTCGGATACGATTTTAGTCGGGGACAAACTTCTCTTTGCGGATAACGGAAATAACCGTATTTCTTCCTACGATACGAAAACGGGAGAAAGGCGGGTTTTTCCGACGGAAATACAAACGGATTTTCTTGCTTCCGACGGAACGACGGTTCTCGCGGCGAGCGCGACGGAAGCCGTTCTCTATGATTTTGACAGCGGAGAAAAAACAGCTACTTTCGACGGCTTTAACAGCAATCTCGCAGGAGTCGCGGCGGTATACGGCAAATATTATTTCATAACGGACAACAATTATTTTTATTGCGCCGAACAAAATTCCGAGGGAATCTGGACGTTGAACAGCACGCCGAAGCCCTCCGCTTCTCACACCGCGCGCCTTTTGGCCGCGGACGTATACGGCGCGTTATACGTGGCTTATTCCGACGGGAGCGTGTATCGCTTTGAAGAAGACGAATTTATGGCGCCCGCGGAAGTCGGCGAAAAAACCGCTACCGTGCCCGTTCAGGCGGAAAAAATCGCCGTCGATTATGAAGAAACGGTCTGCGCGCTCTACAAAAACGAGTTGTATGTATGTGCAGATGCGCAAAAGAAATATTCCCTTTCAAAAACAGCGGTTTACGGACAGACGGCGGAAACAAAAGTGCTTTCCTTTACGTTCGGAATAGAGACGGGAGACGTCTATCTCCTGTATGAGGGCGACTTCGTCCTTTCTACGCGGGACATTCCCCTGCCTACCGTGAGGACGATTGAAGTCGGCGACGCAGACGAGGACATTTTCAGCGAACAGAGCGCCGAATTTTCCCTCGTAAAGACAGCGGAAAACAGCCTGATGGTGACTTTCGACATCGAAGCCCTTTCGGGCGCGGAATATTTCCCCTATCTTGACTATTCGCGGGAAACGGAAAGCCATACGGCCTTGAAACTCGGCGAAACGGACAAATACAATCTGATCGCCGTATTCGACGAAACCGAAAAAACCTATTCCGCCGCGCTCATTCTCAAACGCTATTGCGAGGAAATCCCCGAATCGGAATATCTCATGCCCGCGGAAGGCTTCACCGACGGAATCGGTTATTTGACCAATTCCGTAAAGCTGTATAAATATCCCTATCTGACATCGCTGCTCACCGTAACCGAATTGGAAAAAAATACCGCCGTCACAGTATTGGGTAAAATCGATACCCTCGATTACCGCTACTATTACGTTTCCTATACGGACACGGACGGCACCGTTCGCACGGGATACGTTCCGCAAGGCTATGTCACGAATTTCGACGGCGCTCCGCCTGACAGTCAAAACTTTGAAGTGGGCGCAGGTAAGGCGGATTACGACTCCCTTTGGAGACTCGCTTTCCTCCTTCTGGGCTGCGCGTCTATCTGCGTTTTGACCGATTATCTCATTCTGCACAAGCGGAAACCCTGACTCAAACAAAAAACAAAGCCGACTGGTTTTACGAAACGACCGTGCTCTATAACAGACGAATATTGCAAAATCCATGCGCCCCATAAAGTAAAACGGAATCTCTGTTCCGATAATCAAAACCCTGCCCCCGCATAAAACGTTTGGAGAACGAATCGTTTTCTTGTCGATCATTTCCATGCGGATACAAAAAATGCTCCGAAAATATATTCGGAGCATTTTTTTATAAAATACTTGACAAACTGTCCGTTTTATTATATAATGAATCTATATTTTATCAGGGGAGGGAGAAATCTGTGGGGGACTTTTGTTATTTTGGCTTCATTGTTTATTCTGTTCTGTTTTATTCTGTCGGCAGTTTGGTTTTCCCGCGTAAGAGGAAAAAAATTCGACCAATTATGTGAAGAAGATAAGCGCCGCATATACAAATTAATGAACAAGGGGAACTATAAAAAAACAGCGGACGACTTTGTGAAAAGAATCAAAATCGCGTTTATAGTATCCTCCGTTGCTTTCGTTTACGTGTTGATTATATGGATAGTTATATTTGTCCGTTTGCTCGCTTAAAACACAGCCGCCCCTTTCGGACTTCCGAAAGGGGCGGCTTTTGATTTTCAAAAATCAGAGACAGATATTCGTTTCATTCGAAATAAGCGATTCAATTTTTATCGAATATCGGATTCAAATAAGTTCGTTGGATTGGATTAAACCAACTCGATGATAGCGGTCTCCGCCGCATCGCCGCGGCGCTCGCCGAGAAGATAAATTCTCGTATATCCGCCGCCCTGGCCTTTCTCTTCCTTCCTCGCCGCATACTTGGGTGCCAGCTCGTTGAAGAGTTTATCCATTAACGGGTGCTGCACGTCCGCCGTTCTCGCTTTGTACGCGCTCTTCTTTTCGTTGAAGCCCTTGATTTCCTGCAAATCATAGGTCTTTGCCATAATCGCGCGGCGAGCCGCAAGTTTCTTGGGACCGTCCTTGATATTCGTGACTTTTATTTCTTTGCCTTTTTTATCTTTCTCGGTCACTTCGAATTCGATATTGTCGTCATAGGTGTTGACGGCTTTGGTAATCAATTTTTCAACATAAGATTTCAGTTCTTTGGCTTTTGCGGCGGTCGTTTCGATTTTGCCGTACCAAAGCAGCTGGGACGCCTGGTTTCTCAAAAGCGCCGCTCTCTCTTTGGAAGTTCTTCCCAATTTACCGGGCATAATTTTAATCCTCCTGTTTATTTAATGACAGACCGTAAGACTCCAATTTCTGAATGACTTCGTCCAGAGATTTTCTGCCGAGATTTCTCACTTTAAGCATATCGTCTTCCGTCTTCTTGGTTAAATCTTCTACCGTATGAATATTTGCTCTCTTCAAGCAGTTGTACGAGCGGACGGAAAGATCCATCTCCTCGATTGCCATTTTGAGAACCTGCTGCTGTTTGTCGTCCTCCGTCTTGACAAGGATATCCATGCCCTTGATCGTCTCGGAAAGATTGACGAACAAACTGATATGATCCTGCATGATCTTCGCGGCCAGAGAAATGATTTCCTTGCCGGAAAACGTTCCGTCCGTCCAGACTTCGAGCGTCAACTTATCATAGTCGACCGCCTGCCCCACGCGCGTGGGTTCGACCGTGTAATTCACCTTCTGCACGGGCGTATAAATCGAGTCGACTGCAATATAATCGACGACGGGCTGTTTATTCTCTTTCGCGGGCTTATAACCACGGCCGCGGCCTATGGTCAGTTCCACATCGAACTTCCCGCCTTCGTCGATCGTACAGATATACTGATCCTTATTCACGATCTCGATTTCCGCGTCTACGTTGAGGTCCTCGCCTTTGAGCTCGGCAGGGCCCTCTTTATAGATATGCAGAACCTTTTCATAGTCTTTATCAACGACCTTCGTTTTGATGGCAAGCGATTTTAAGTTGAGGATGATTTCCGTGACGTCCTCTTTGATGCCTGCGACGGCGGAAAACTCGTGCTTTACGCTGCCGTCCAGAAATTTGATCCCTTCCACCGCCGCGCCGGGCAGAGCGGAAAGCAAGATTCTTCTAAGGCAGTTTCCTATTGTAAGACCGAAACCTTTCTCCAAGGGCTCGCACACGACTTTCGCATAGAAATCGTCGTTTTCGAGTACTTCGAGTTTGGGCATATCCATTTCGATCATTATGCAACCTCCTTATTCGGTTCGATTATTTGGAGTACAACTCGACAATCATATGCTCCGCAATCTGGCTGTCGATATCTTCTCTCGTCGGGAGCGCTAATACCTTTCCTTCAAGTTTTTCTCTGTCGAACTCAACCCACTTGGGCATATTGGAGCCTGCCTTCGTTTCTTTGAGCGCCGTAAAATATTTGTTGCCCTTTCTGTTTTCCTTTATCGCGACCACGTCGCCGGCCTTCACGATGTAGGAAGGAATGGTGACGGTCTTTCCGTTGACGGAAAGATGCGCGTGATTGACGATCTGGCGAGCCAGCGTCCTCGAAGGAGCGATGCCCATTCTGAACACGACGTTGTCCAGTCTTCTTTCCAACAGCGAAAGCATGTTTTCGCCGGTGACGCCCTTCATGCGGTCCGCCATCTCGTAATACTTTCTGAACTGTCCTTCCTGAACGCCGTAGATTCTCTTCGTCTTCTGTTTTTCGCGGAGCTGCAATCCGTATTCGGAAACCTTCTTTCTGTCCGCGCCGTGCTGGCCGGGAGCAACCGGACGCTTATTGAAGGGGCATTTCTCCATATAGCATTTATCGCCTTTCAGAAAAAGCTTCGCGCCTTCTCTTCTGCAAAGTTTGCATTTTGCTTCTCTGTATACTGCCATAATACTCTTTTAGCCTCCTATTAAACTCTACGACGCTTAGGCGGTCTGCAACCGTTGTGAGGAATGGGGGAAACGTCCGAAATCAAAGTGATTTCCAGATCGCATGCGGCGAGCGCGCGAATCGCGGATTCTCTGCCCGCACCGGGACCCTTGACGTACACTTCTACGCTTCTGAGGCCGTGTTCCTTCGCTGCCTTTGCCGCCGTTTCCGTAGCCATCTGCGCCGCGAACGGAGTGCCCTTACGGCTGCCCTTATATCCCAAAGAGCCTGCGCTGGACCAAGATACCGCGTTGCCGCTCATGTCCGTGATCGTCACCAGCGTATTGTTGAAGGTGGACTGAATGTGCACCTGTCCTTTATCGACTTTTTTCAGTTCCTTGCGCTTGCGAGGAGCCGACGTCTTTTTTACGTTTTTATTGTCTGCCATAATGCTCTATCTCCTCCTTGGATTACTTCTTCTTTCCGGCGATCGCGCGCGCGGGACCCTTGCGGGTGCGGGCGTTTCTCTTCGTGCTCTGTCCGCGGACGGGCAGGCCCTTTCTGTGGCGGATTCCGCGATAGCAGCCGATTTCCATCAGGCGCTTGATATTGAGCGACACTTCGCTGCGAAGTTCGCCCTCCACGCGGACATTATGGTCGATATATTCTCTGAGTTTGGATACGTCGTTTTCGTCGAGGTCCTTCACTCTCGTATCGGGATTGATACCCGTCGCGGCGAGGATCTTCTTCGACGTCGTCAGACCGATGCCGTAAATATAGGTGAGACCGATTTCTACTCTCTTTTCTCTGGGTAAATCTACACCGGCAATACGTGCCATTTGATTTATAACCTCCGTTAATGTAATTGGGTGTGTTTTATTTTAATCTATCTTGAACGAATGTCCCGCGGCGGGCAGTGGAAAATGCCCCGCGGCGCCATTGTATTGTTTTCGATGCGTTTCGCCGCCCTGTTTTTTAAGACGCAACAAAACTGAGTTTCCGTAATTTTTTACGGAAATTCAGTTCCATTTACGATATTTTTACCCGTATCGGCGGCCGTGACGGGTGCTCGTCCCGTTTTTCAGTCGCATAAAAAAATTATACCACAAAAAACGCCCGATTGTCAAGCGTTTTTATCAGCCTTGTCTCTGTTTATGGCTCTTGTTTTTGGAACAAATTACCATGACTCTGCCGTTTCTTTTAATTACTTTGCACTTGTCGCACATAGGTTTTACAGAAGGTCTGACTTTCATTGTTTTTCTCCTTGTTTTATAATGCTTTTTGCGTTTATGCGCAGGCGCCCTCTCAGGACTTGCTGCGCCAGGTGATTCTTCCTTTCGTCAAATCGTACGGACTCATTTCCAGCTTTACGTTGTCGCCTTCGATGATTCTGATATAGTTCATTCTCAGCTTGCCGGAAATATACGCCGTGATCGTATGGCCGTTGGAAAGCTGCACCTTGAATGTCGCGTTGGGCAGCGCTTCGATTACTTTACCCTCCGCTTCGATTACGTCGTCTTTGGACACAAAAACTCCCTCCGAATTTTTTTATTATGTTCTACGCTACCCGTCAAAGGGTCAGGATTTCCACTCCGTCTTCGCGGATTACCAACGTGTTTTCGTAATGCGCCGCGGGCTTTCCGTCCACCGTCACCGCGCCCCAATCGTCGTCTAAAAGCCGCGTGCGATAGCTTCCCATCGCTATCATCGGCTCGATACAGATGACCGTGCCGGCTCTGAGCCGCACTCCCGTGCCCTGCTTCCCGAAATTGGGAACGGACGGGTCCTCGTGCATCTCCCTGCCGATACCGTGCCCCGTATACGAACGTATGACGCCGTACCCGAAAGATTCCGCATAGGTCTGCACCCTGTATCCGATATCGTAGAGCGGCGTTCCCGCTCTCAACCCCTCGATGCCCTTGAAGAAACATTCCTCCGTGACCTTGACGAGCTGTTTGACCTCCGGTGCGACTTCGCCGATGCAAAACGTCCGCGCTGCATCGCCGTGAAAACCGTTCTTGTAGGCGCAAAGGTCTACCGAAACGATATCTCCGTCTCTCAAAATCGTCTCGTCGTCGGGAATCCCGTGCACGACCATGTCGTTCACCGAGACGCACACCGAAGCGGGAAATCCGCCGTAACCGAGACACGAAGGGTATGCCCCCGCCGAACGGATATACCGTTCTACCAGTTCGTCCACTTCCTTGGTGCTCATGCCCGCCTTGATTTTCGAGCCGACGAATTCCAGTGTGTCATGGACGATTTTGCAGGGCTCCCGCATCAGATTGATTTCGCTTTCGCTCTTTACGTGAATCATAATTATTTGAGTTCGTCGAGCTTCGCGGCGACCTCCGCAAACAGGACTTCCGCGGGCGCTTCGCTGCCCGTGAAATTGAGAATGAGTCCCTTCCGCGTATAGTACTCGATGAGGGGCGCCGTCTGCGCTTTATAGACATCCAGACGCTTCTGCACCGTTTCGGGATTGTCGTCCTTCCGCTGGTACAGCTCCCCGCCGCAACGAGCGCATTTCGTCTCGCCGCCAAGCGTGGATACGTGGTAGCTTTCGCCGCACTCCTTGCAGACGCGGCGGCCGCACAGCCGATCCATCAAAAGGGAAAAGTCGATATTGATATTCACGACCGCGTCGATTTTTGCGAACTTGTCGAGCTCTTCCGCCTGCGCGATAGTACGGGGAAATCCGTCCAAAAGATAGCCGTTTTTGCAGTCCTCGCGGCCGAGCCGCTCCTCCACGATTTTGCAGGTGACTTCGTCGGGAACCAACTGACCTTTATCGGTATAGGACTTCGCCAAAAGACCGATGGGCGTTTCGTTTTTGATGTTCTCTCTGAAAATGTCTCCCGTGGAAATATGGGGCATGCCGTAGCGGTCGGAAATTTTCGTCGCCTGCGTGCCCTTACCCGCGCCCGGGGCGCCGAGTAAAATGATATTCATGCTGAAATTCTCCCTTCTTTTCCGCCAACGTCGCGTTTTCGCGTCCATAAAGGACGGAAAACGCTCCGTCAGATTTTATTGTCTGTCTGATAAGGCAGAAATTACTTTAAGAAGCCTTTATAATTCTTCATCATCATCTGCGCTTGAAGCTGCTTTTCGAACTCCATGGCCACCGAGACGACGATCAGGATACCCGTCGTGGAGAACACGTTGACGAGGTCCATGGACGCCCAGGCAAACGCCAGAGAGGGAATGAACGCGACCAGCGAGAGATAGATGGCACCGAACAGCGTGATGCGGTTAGAAATCTTTTTGAGATATGCCTCCGTCGCTTTACCGGGGCGAATACCCTGAATAAAGCCGCCGTTCTGTTGAATGCTCTTGGATACGTCTTCCGGGTTGAACTGCATCTGCGCATAGAAGAACGAGAATGCGAAAATCAAAATGCAGAGAACCACCGAGTAGATGATACGGCCGCCCGCAATATCCGAGGAACCGGACATCCACCTCGTCCACCAAGTCTCAAATCCAGAGCCCGGCCAGAACAAGCTGGCAAGCATCTGCGGGAAGCTGATGATGGAAAACGCAAAGATGAGGGGCATGACGCCACTGCCGGCGATTCTAATCGGAATGACCGACGACTGACCGCCGTACATTTTTCTGCCTTTGATCTGCTTGGCATACTGTACGGGAACTTTTCTTTCGGACAAATCCACGTACACGATTGCGAAGAAGATGACCACGCACACGAGCACGAAAGCCACGAGCTCCCAGATTGCATCGAGGTTGGAGGGGATCTCCGCAAACTTATTGACAATCGCCTGTCCCGCCGTCGCGATGATACCCACGAAAATGATCATGGACTGACCGTTGCCTACGCCGTAGTCGGTAATCCGTTCGCCCAGCCACATGACGAGCACCGCGCCGCCGGTATAAACGACCGTCAGGAATAAACCTGCCAGCCAAGTCTGGTCAAAGAAGAGCTGTGTCTTAATGGAACCGCTGTCGCCGGCAAAATTGACGATGATACCGATAGACTGAATCACCGCGAGGAGAATGGTGAGGTATCTCGTATACTGAGAAATCTTTTTCTGTCCCTCTTCCCCTTGCTTTGAGAGCCGTTCGAGTGGGGGAATCCCCACGCACAACAGCTGCATGATAATGGATGCGTTGATGTAAGGCCCGATACCCAGCGCGAACAGCGTACCGTTTGCGAGCGCGCCGCCCGTGATACTGCTCATCAGCGTAAGGAAATCGTTCCCCCCGTCGCCGAAATTCGATTGAAACAACTCTCTGTCCAGTCCGGGAACCGGAATATAACAGCCAATGCGGAATACCAGCAGCAGGAGTAACATCATCCATACTTTTCGCCGGATATCCTTGACCTTGAAAGCATTGATAAGTGTCTGTAACATTTTTTTCTCCGATATTGGGTTTTTACGGACGGAAATCCGTCCGACAGCGTCCGCGTATGCCATACGCGGTTTAGGAGAAATAAACGCGAATCACGGAAAATCGCCGAAAAGGCAATCTTCCGCGTCTCCTGTTTATTAAAGGGTCTCCGCAGTTCCCTTCGCCGCCTCGATTGCTTCTTTGGCGGAAGCGGAGAATTTCGCCGCCTTTACGGTGAGCGCGACTTTCAGTTCCCCGTTTCCGAGAACTTTGAGTCCGCAATTATTCTTGACTTCTTTCGCAAGTCCGTTTTCCATGACGAATCCGTAATCGACCACCGTTCCTTCGGGAAGCTCCGAAAGCACGGAAAGGTTGACAATGACGTATTCCTTTTTGCCGTTATGGTTAAACCCTCTCTTGGGTACGCGGCGCGCAATCGGCATCTGGCCGCCTTCGAAGCCTGGCCTTACGCCGCCGCCCGAACGCGCCCACTGTCCTTTATGACCTTTACCGGAGGTCTTGCCCAGCCCCGAACCGATACCGCGGCCGAGTCTCTTTGCGGGCCTTGTTGCTCCCTCTGCGGGAGAAAGAGTATCTATTCTCATGATAAAGCTCCTTAGATGTTTTCTACTTTGACGAGATGCTTCACCTTCGTGAGCATTCCGCGGATTGCGAGCGTGTCTTCGAGTTCTCTGCAAGAACGGATTTTTTTCAGGCCCAGTGCCGCGACCGTGCCCTTTACGGCAGCTACTTCGCCAATCGTGCTCTTAACGAGCGTCACTTTGATTTTTGCCATTTTCTCTGTCCTCCGTTCCTTAACCCAGAATTTCTTCCACGCTCTTGCCGCGCAGCGCAGCTACCTGCTCCGCCGTTTTCAGCTCGGCAAGGCCCGCGACCGCTGCCTTTACGCAGTTGCCGGGGTTCTGTGTGCCGTGGGATTTCGTTCTGATATTCTTGATTCCGACCGCTTCCATGACCGCACGCACGGGACCGCCCGCGATAACGCCGGTACCTTCCGTGGCGGGCATCATGAGCACCGCCCCGCGGCCGAATTTGCCGATTACCTGATGAGGAATGGTGGAATCCACCACCGCGACGGAAATCATATTCTTTTTCGCCCGCAGAGTAGCTTTCTCGATTGCCTCGGGAACTTCTTTCGCCTTTCCCGTGCCCACGCCGATTTTGCCCGCGCCGTCTCCGACGATGACCAGCGCCGCAAAACGCATGTTCTTGCCGCCCTTGACCGTCTTGGATACGCGGTTTACCTCGATGAGCTTTTTAATCAGGCCGTCGTCCTCCGCCTGTCTTCTCTGAGGTCTTCTGTTTTCTCTTTTTTCGTCTGCCATTGTCGTTTCTCCTCTCAGAATTTAAGTCCGGCTTCTCTTGCGCCGTCTGCGACTGCCTTTACGCGTCCCGTGTAAAGATACCCGCCTCTGTCGAATACTACCGATTCGATGCCTTTCGCCATCGCCCTTTCCGCAGCGACTCCGCCGACAACTTTGGCAGCGTCCGTCTTGCTCAGGCCCGCGACCTTCTCTTTCACCGCTTTTTCCATCGTGGAAGCAGCCGCCAAGGTCACGCCGCCTTTTGCATCGCCCGCTCTGTCGTCAATCACCTGTACGTAGATATGATTGAGACTTCTGTATACGTTCATCCGGGGCGTTTCCGCCGTTCCCGTAATCGTCTTTCTCACACGCGCGTGACGTTTTTGTCTGACTGTGTTTTTATCAATTTTGGAAATCATACTTTAACGCTCCTTATTTCTTGCTCTTACCGGAGGTCTTGCCTTCCTTATGCTCTACGTACTCGCCCTTATAGCGGATTCCGTAGCCGTGATAAGGTTCCGGCTCTCTGACCTTCCTGATGTTCGCCGCCGTCTGCCCGACCAGCTCCTTGCTGATGCCGGAGACGGAAATTTCGGTAAGGGAAGGGCACTCGAATTTGATGCCTTCCGGGGCAAGGAATTCCACCGGGTGGGAGAAGCCGACGTTCAAAACGAGCTTATTGCCCTGAACCTGCGCCTTCCAACCTACGCCCTTGACTTCCAGTCCTTTCGTGAAGCCTTCCGTGACTCCCTTCACCATAGCGGCGATGAGCGCCCTGTAAAGGCCGTGTTTCGCGTTCGTATCCGGATTTTCGTCGAGCGGTTTCAAGACGATTTGTCCGTTCTCCGTCGCGATGTCTAAGTTTCCGACCACTTCGCGCGCCAAGGTGCCCTTAGGGCCCTTGACCGTCACGACTTTGTCCTTATATTCCATTGTTACGCCTGCGGGTACCGCGATGGGCATTTTACCGATTCTTGACATAGTATTGCTCCCTCCCGATTACCAGACATAGCAAAGGACTTCGCCGCCTACGCCCTGCGCCTTTGCCTGCTTGCCGGTGAGTATTCCCTTATTGGTGGACAGAATTACCGTGCCCAATCCGCCGAGAACCTTCGGCATGTCTTCTACGCCGGAATAGCTGCGGAGGCCGGGTTTCGACACTCTCTGCAAGCCGTTGATGACCGACTTTTTGTCGCTGTATTTCAAGGTCACGGCGATTTTGCCGTTATAGCCGTCCTCGACGAGCTTCACGTCCTTGACGTAGCCCTCGGACAGGAGGATATCGGCGATTGCCTTCTTCATATTGGAGGCGGGAATTTCCACCGTCTCCTTCTTCGCGGTAATCGCGTTTCTGATTCTTGTAAGCATATCTGCGATAGGATCTGTCATGTTCGTTTCCTCCTATTACCAGCTCGACTTCTTAACGCCGGGAATCTCTCCCTTGTACGCGAGGTTTCTGAAACAGATACGGCACACGCCGTACTTTCTCAAAACCGCGTGAGGTCTTCCGCAAATCGAGCATCTCGTATAAGCTCTCGTGGAATACTTGGGCGTCTTCTGCTGTTTATTGATCATTGACTTCTTTGCCATGTTCGTTTCTCCTTACTTCTTGAAAGGCATGCCGAGCGCGCGGAGCAGCTCCCTTGCCTCTTCGTCCGTGTTCGCGGTTGTCACGATGCATACGTCCATACCCCTGATTTTCTCCACCTGATCGTAGGTGATTTCGGGGAAGATGAGCTGTTCTTTAAGACCGACGGAATAGTTGCCGCGGCCGTCGAACGCCTTGTCGGACACCCCTTTGAAGTCTCTCATGCGGGGAAGCGCGATGGAGATGAACTTGTCGTAGAAGTTATACATTCTCTCGCCTCTCAAAGTGACTTTGATGCCGATGGTCTGGCCCTCTCTCACCTTGAAGTTGGCGACGGATTTCTTTGCCTTCGTCAAAATGGGCTGCTGGCCCGAAATGAGTTTGATTTCGTTCTCGGTCGTCTGAATGGACTTCGCGTTGTCCTTGATGTCTCCGAGGCCCGTATTGATGACGATCTTGACGAGCTTGGGGCATTGCATAACGGAAGTGTAGCCGAATTTCTTCATGAGAAAAGGTACTACTTCTTTTTCGTACTTTTCTTTCACTCTGTTTTTATATACTTTCTCTGCCATGTCTTTCTACCTCGTCACTTGTTTTCCGTCGTCTCGGGAGTTTCGGCAGCCTTCTGCGCGCGCTTTCTCGTGCGCTTCTTGGGAGCCTCGCTCTCCGCCGCCGCAGCAGCCTTCGCCGCCTTCTTGGAGTACGCCTTGTCGAGCACCGCGCCGCACTTCGCGCAGACGCGCACTTTCTTGCCGTCCACGACATTGTGCTTCACTTTCGTCGCTTTGCCGCACGCGCCGCAGACGACCGCCACGTTCGACGCGTCCACGGGACCGGGCGTTTCCACGATTTTGCTCGTTTCGTTCGCCTTTCTCGCCTTCTCGTGCTTCTTCTGAATCCGCACGCCTTCCACGACTACCGTATTCGCTTTGGGGGATGTGGCAAGGACTTTTCCCTGTTTGCCTTTATCTTTACCGGCTATAACAAGTACGTTATCATTGATTTTTACGTTCATTGTTTCTTCCTCCTTGCGATTACAGCACTTCGGGTGCAAGAGAGATGATCTTCATGTAATCTTTATCTCTCAATTCTCTCGCGATCGGCCCAAAGATACGGGTTCCCTTGGGCTGCTTCTGGTTATCGATGATGACGGCCGCATTGTCGTCGAACTTCACGAACGTTCCGTCCGCTCTTCTGATGCCCTTGGAGCTTCTCACGATGACCGCCTTGACGACGTCGCCTTTCTTTACCGCGCCGCCCGGAGCCGCCGATTTTACAGACGCTACGATCACGTCGCCGATGTTGCCCGTTTTACGGAAGGAGCCGCCCAATACTCTGATGCACATAAGCTCTTTTGCGCCGGAATTATCGGCCGCTTTAAGCCTTGTCTGAGGTTGTATCATAACTTATTACTCTCCTTGAAAATTACTTCGCCTTCTCGACGATTTCCGCAACTCTCCAATTCTTGTCCTTGCTGAGCTTTCTCGTCTCGACGATTCTCACCTTGTCGCCCACTCCGCACGCATTCTCCTCGTCATGAGCCTTGAAGCGTCTCGTTTGGGTAACGGTCTTTTTATAGATGGGGTGCTTGCTTCTGTCGGAAATCTCCACGACTACCGTCTTATCCATTTTGTCGGATACCACAAGCCCGATTCTCTCTTTTCTCAAATTTCTTTCCATGATTCCTTGTCCTCCGCTTTACGCTTTCAGCTCTCTCGCGCGAATTTCCGTATTCACGCGCGCAATGTCTCTCTTGCAGGTCCTGATGGAAACGGGATTTTCCAGCTGTCCCGAAGCCAGACGGAAACGAAGGTTGAAAAGTTCGCTTTTAAGCTCCGCGAGTTTCGCGGTAAGCTCGGCGCTCGTCATTTCTTTTACTTCTTTAGCTTTCATTACTGTTCACCGCCTTCAGCCGGCTCGGCCTGAACGGGAGCGGCTTCTTTCTTGACAAATTTGCACTTCACGGGCAGCTTATGTCCCGCAAGTCTCATAGCTTCTCTCGCGTCCGCCTCGCTGACGCCGGCCATTTCAAACATCACTCTGCCCGGCTTCACCACGGCCACCCAATATTCCACGTTACCTTTACCGGAACCCATACGGGCTTCCGCGGGGTGCTTCGTGATGGGCTTATGAGGGAAGATGTCGATCCATACCTGTCCGCCGCGCTTGACGAATCTCGTCATCGCGATACGGGCGGCTTCGATTTGGTTGGATTTGATCCAGCCGCACTCTTCCGCCACAAGACCGTATTCGCCGTATGCGACGGTGTTTCCTTTATGAGCCGCACCGGTCATTCTGCCCTTGTGCTGCTTTCTTCTCTTGACTCTCTTGGGAATTAACATTACTGTTCGCCTCCTTCCGCGATGGCGGGCTTCTTGACGCTCTTCAAGACCTCGCCCTTATAGATCCAGCACTTGACGCCGATCATGCCGAACGTGGTGTGCGCTTCCGCAAAACCGTAATCGATATCCGCGCGGAGCGTTTGCAGGGGAATAGAGCCCTCGTGATACTGCTCGCATCTCGCGATTTCCGCTCCGTCCAGACGGCCGCTGACCATCATTTTGATACCCTTTACTCCCGCGCGCATGGAACGGCCGATCGCCTGTTTCATGGAACGTCTGAAAGACATACGCTTTTCGAGCTGCGCCGCAACACCTTCCGCCACGAGCTGCGCGTCGCAGTCCGGCTTTCTCACTTCCGTGATGTTGATGCTGATCGCCTTTCCGCCCGTGAGCTTCGCAAGGTCCTTCTTGATGTTCTCCACTTCCGCGCCCGCTTTGCCGATGATGACGCCGGGGCGTGCCGTGAAGATCGTGACCACGATTCTCGAAGCGGCTCTCTCGATGAGAATTTTGCTGATCGCCGCCGCATAGTACTTCTTCTTGATGAAGGTGCGGATTACGTTGTCTTCTTTGAGATATTTGGAGAATTCCTTCTTATCGGCGTACCACTGCGTACTCCAACCGTTGATGATTCCGACTCTCAAACCATGAGGATTAACTTTCTGTCCCATTATAATTCTCCTTCCAACTTCTTCACGTCCAGAATGACGGTGATATGGCTCGTTCTCTTCAAAATCGCGTGGCCGCGGCCCTTGGATACCGGCTGCATTCTTTTCAGCATCTGTCCGCCGTCCGCAAAGCACTCCGCAACTACGAGGTCGGCTCTATCCATACCCTTGTTGTGTTCCGCGTTCGCCGCCGCGCTCATCAGCACTTTCTTCACGGCCAAAGCGCTTCCGTTCGTGCTGTAATCGAGGATCGCCTTCGCTTCCTGATAACTCTTCCCGCGGATCAGGGCAAGAACCGTTCTTACCTTGTAAGGGGAAACTCTGACATATTTAGCGACTGCATAAGGGCGTTTTTCTCTGTTTTCCTCCACCCTTTTCGTCTTTTTATTCATGTTCGTTGCCATTTTTTCTCGTCTCCTTATTTACCGGGCTGGGTCGTCTTTGCGGCATGGCCGTGGAACGTCCGCGTAGGCGCAAACTCGCCGAGCTTGCAGCCGATCATGTCTTCGGTAATATATACGGGCACGTGCTTGCGTCCGTCATACACCGCGATGGTATGACCGACCATATCGGGGAATATTGTTGATGCTCTCGACCAGGTCTTGATGACCTTCTTCTCGTTCGCGGCGTTCATCGCCTGAATTTTGTTCAAGAGCTTGGCTTCGACATAAGGTCCTTTCTTTACGCTTCTTGACATTGTTTATTCCTCCGATTAGTTGATTCTCTTGAGAATGAACTTATTCGTTGCATTCTTCTTCTTTCTCGTCTTATAGCCGAGAGCGGGCTTGCCCCAAGGCGTTTCGGGTCCCGCATGACCTACGGGCGACTTGCCTTCACCACCGCCGTGAGGGTGATCTACGGGGTTCATGACCGAACCTCTGACCTCGGGTCTCTGGCCGAGGTATCTCGCTTTGCCCGCCTTGCCGAGGGAAACGATTTCGTGATCCACGTTGCCGACCTGTCCGATGGTCGCGCGGCAGCGGAGGAGAACGAGTCTCATTTCGCCGCTGGGCATTCTCAGCGTGGCATACTTGCCCTCCGCAGCCATGATCTGCGCGGAAATCCCCGCACTTCTCGCAATCTGTCCGCCCTTGCCGGGGGTCAGCTCGATGTTGTGCACCATGGTACCTACGGGAATGTTTTCGAGGGGAAGCGCGTTGCCCACCTTGATGTCCGCATTGGGCCCGCTCATGACCTTATCGCCCACGCTCAGGCCGAGGGGAGCCAGAATATACGTCTTAACGCCGTCCGCATATACGAGAAGTGCGATGTTCGCGCTCCTGTTCGGGTCATACTGAATACTCTTGACCGTCGCGGGAATACCGTCTTTCGCTCTCTTGAAGTCGATGATGCGGTATTTCGTGCGGTTGCCGCCGCCGATGTGGCGGCAGGTGATTTTGCCCTGATTGTTGCGGCCGCCCGAATGGCGCTGGTCGTGCAGCAACGATTTTTCGGGTTTGTCTCCCGTCAGCTCGTCATAGGACGATACCGTCACGAAACGACGGCCGGAAGAAGTCGGTTTATATGTTTTGACTGCCATGTTTTCTGCCTCCTCTGATTACGACAACGACTCGAAGAATTCGATGGGCTTGCTGTCCTCTTTCAGAGTGACAATCGCCTTCTTGCGGTCGGGCGTGTAGCCCTCGTTTCTGCCCATTCTCTTGAGCTTACCCTTGCAGGTAAGAGTGTTTACGCCTGCGACCTTGACGCCGAACAGCTTCTCGACCGCCGCTTTGATTTCCGTCTTATTGGCGTCCTTCTTCACGATGAACGTGTATCTCTTGGACGCGATTCCGTCGTAGCCCTTTTCCGTTAAAACGGGCTGTAAAATGATGTCTTCGGCAAACATTATGCGTAAACCTCCTGGAATTTCTCGACTGCCGCCTTCGTCATGACGATTTTATTGTTCGCCACTACTTCGTAGGTGCTCAGCTGCGCGAGGGGAAGCGTGGAAAGTTTGGGAAGGTTCGCCGCCGCGCGGATTACGTTGATATCGTCGTTATCCATCACCACGAGCGCCGTCTTATCCAAATTCAACGCCTTCTTGAACGCCGCCATTTCCTTCGTCTTGGGAGCGGAAACTTTCAGCTCGTCCACGACGATGAACTCGCCGTCCGCCACCTTCTTGGAAAGCGCGGAAAGGAGCGCCTGACGCTTCGCTGCAACGTTCATCTTCTTAGAGAAGTCGCGGGACTTGGGAGCGAACACGACGCCGCCCTTTATCCACTGCGGCGCGCGGATGGAACCCTGACGCGCACGGCCCGTGCCCTTTTGTCTCCAAGGCTTCGCACCGCCGCCGCGGACTTCCGTCCTCGTCAGCGTGGACTTCGTGCCCTGTCTCTCGTTGGCGAGCCGCGTCACGACTGCCTGATGAATCAAAGACTCTTTGTATTCGACGCCGAATACGGACTCGTTGAGTTCCATCGTGCCGACTTCGGAGCCGCTCATATTATATACTTTAATAGCCGTCATGTCCTTTCTCCTTATTTGCTCTTCTTAACGCTGTCAGACACCGTGACGATGCTGCCCTTCGCGCCGGGAATCGCGCCCTTGATGAGAAGCACGTTTCTGTTCAAATCCACCTTCACCACTTCGAGGTTCTGAATGGTCACGTTTTCGACACCGTACTGTCCGGCGAGGTGCTTCTGCTTGAACACTCTCGAAGGAGAGCTGTTCGCGCCCATGGAACCCGGCTCTCTGTGCACGGGGCCCACGCCGTGGGTCTCTTTCAGGCGGTGCTGGTTCCATCTCTTGATGACACCCGTAAATCCGTGGCCCTTCGTGACGCCCGAAACGTCCACTCTCTCGCCCGCCGCGAACACGTCCGCTTTGAGCTCCGCGCCGACCGCGAACGTCTCCGCGTTCGCCACGCGCACTTCTTTGAGCACTTTGTGCGGCTTCACGCCCGCCTTCTTGAACTGCCCGAGCTCGGGCTTCGTGAGGGCTTTCTCGTTCGTTTCGATGAAACCGAGTTTAAGCGCGGAATATCCGTCGTTTGCCACCGTCTTGACCTGCACTACGGGGCAGGGGCCGGCTTCCACTACCGTGACGGGAATCATGGTTCCGTCCGCCGCAAAGAGCTGGGTCATTCCGACTTTGCGTCCGATGATTGCTTTATTCATAGATAAAGTTCACTCCTTAAAAAATTTATTTTCGAATACCTTTGAAAAGTATTTCTCGGCGAAATATGTTTTCAAATCAGAGCTTGATCTTGATGTCCACGCCTGCGGGGAGGTGAATGGAATCGAGAAGTTTCGCGTTGGGAGAGTAGATGTCGATGATTCTCTTATACGTTCTCATCTCGAACTGCTCGCGGGAATCCTTGTACTTATGAGGGGAACGAAGGATCGTGACGATCTCCCTCTCCGTGGGAAGAGGAATGGGACCGGAGATTTTCGCTCCGCTCTTTTTCATCGTCTCCACGATACGGCTCGCAGCTTCGTCCACGAGCTCGTGATCGTACGCCGCCAACTTGATTCTGATTTTCTGAACTGCCATTTTGCTTTCTCCTTTTACCGTTTATACTAACATTTTATTTCGCTGTATCAACATATCCGTGTGTATCGAGGCCGAAGCGCAAAATAAAAAACACTCTTTTTCACCGAGCGTTTTTACGCAAAGCCTCGGTTAGTCGCAGGAATCGGGTTCCCACTTTTGTCAACGGAAATTATCTGCCGAAGCGGCTTTTGCCCCGGAATTTGCAGTAACTTCCCGTCTCAACCCATACAACACATATTTAGACAGCTTACTTATAATACCAAATCCCGCTTGTCCTGTCAAGCGTTTGAAAGCAATTTTTCCAAAATTTTTCGTTTTTTTTCGTCAAAGAGGAATATTTCCCTTCTTCTCGGCATATCCCGGCCGAAAAAAGGGCTTTCCCCTTTCGGTTATCGCCCTTTTTCAGCTTTATTATACATGACCGCATTATATTAAAATACGTAAAATTTCGAACCTGCGCGAACAATATAAACGTTTCGAGCTTTTTCAAGTCCAAAAAGCTCAGGGTTTACACGACGCTTGGCGCTTAATTATTTTTTAATATACCAAACGCAGTCGGGAACAGATTTTTTTATTTTCTCCGCCTCCTTTCTCGCAGAGAAGAAGTCTATGAGAATAAATCTGCCATTTTTCGTCAGTTCCGCGCAAAGGAAATAATGATAGACGGAATCCATGATTTCATATCCCTCCTCGCTTTTGATCGATGCATCCAGCCGCAGGATACAAAACAACATGTCTTTTCCGTCCGTGCTCCGCTTCGTTGCCGCAATCGCTTCCGCCACTTTTCCCCTTCCCGAAAGGAGAATATCCTTTATCGCCGACGCTTTGCGTTCGGCAGGCACATCTGCGGAAACGAACCGGCAATTCCGAGAGCGGCGTACGTCAGCCGCATAATCCAGTTCGCTTTGAAAAAATTTGACTGAACGGGAGCGGTATTCGTCCAAAAGGTCCTGCCGCCCCATTCGCAGGGCAAACTTTCCAATGAACCCAATCGCGTCTTCCGCAAGCGGCTGCCGCGCCTGCGCCGCCGAGTACAGAAGAGGAACGCCCGTCTCGTCCCCGCGGCGGACAAGTAAGGCTCCTTTATAATAAAGCGCGAGCGGCGCGCCGGGCATTTTTTCTTCCAGTCGCTCTGCGACCGAAAGTGCTTCCTCCTCGCCTCGTTCAAACGAGAGTCCCGCATAGTCTATAAGTTCCACCGCGGATAATTCCCGCCCTGCCTCGTCCGCCTTGCGGTATTCGTTGATTCTGTCCGAATTTTTCAGATACGCGGAACGCCGTTCGGCGTAATTTTGCGAAATCAATTCTTTTGTCAGCTTATTTACGACGTCCAGCGCTTTTTTCTGCTCCGAGATGAACGCCTCGTCCGTCTCCCGCAAACTATAATCGTAAGAATCCAGCCCCATATTTTCCATGCGCATACGGAATGTCGGATGACTGTCTATACGGGCGGGAAGCTCGTGGCGGAGAATGTAATTCCAAAGCTTTTCGTTCCGTTCGAGATATTTCTCAAAATAGAAAAGGTGCCGCGCGTAATAGTCTTCGGGCGGCGTGCTCTCCGCCCAGACCTCGGCGGGAAACTCGGGAACGGGCAACTCCCGATAAAAATTCAGCAGCGTGCTTTTCGCCGTAGCGTTTACATAGTTTTTTCCCATGCCCGTTTCCTCTACCTGTCCGTCGGCGCGGATTTCCCGAAGCCTGGAAGAAAGATCATGCCATAACGTATACTCCTTTTCGATTTCCCCTGCGAACAGAGAAAGAAAAAATGTACGTACCAAAAATCCCGTTATCTCAAAGAATCCCGTTTTGCCAGTTTCTTCGGGCGACCACTTTTCTTTCCACTTCCAAAGCCTTGCCGCCGAAGCGGTATCCTCGTTCTTTACGTGCGCGAATTCATGAAGCATGATGCTGTAAAACTCGTCCCGCGTCAACAGCGCGAGAAGCTCCGCATCTATAAAGACGGACACCCCTCCCCCTTTCTCCGCTATGGAAAATCCCTCCGAGGAAAATTCGATGCCTATCCGCTTTTGATACCCCATCGCCGCAGCGGCGCGCTCTATAACGGTATATATCAAAGGATATTCGGTGCGGGAAAGCGCGGATTTCCGCTCCGTCTCCGCCCTTTGAACGGGCATAAAAAAGACCTCAAAAAAGCCTGCGACGAAAAAATATTCGACAACTATTACGACAATATATCCCGCTACGGAGTCCTCAGACGTTCCGAACACACTCCCTTTGCCCAAGGCAAAAGCAACAAATAAAAAGAGCACTATACACGCGACCGCCCAGATATTTCCCAAAAGAATTTTCCGTTTCACCCGCCGTTCCGCCGCCTCGCAGTCACTTTCCACTATGCTTTTATATTCCATTCCCTTATCGACTATCTCTTGCGCCGACATTTTTAACAATCGCTTTCGTTTGACGGAGGCGGCGACGGTATTTCCTATCGCCATGGCGGCAAGCAGAATCAAAACACATACCGCCGCGATATTCCAGCCATTATTTCCCGTCATCGCAACAAAGCCCGCCGCCCAGGCGCCGATCAGCGCCGCCACAGACAAAACGGTGACAAAAATTCCATATAAAACTTTTTTTGCGCTATTTTTCATCTTTCTCTCCCACAAAATTGGCAAAATAATATATTTAGTATAACAGAAAAACAAAATTTTGTCAATATATAAAATATAAAAAAGACACCGCAAGGAGGGGGTGTCTTTCATTGAGAACTTTTTTCTTACAGTAGCGGCAAGGCGTTAAGCCATGCCGCTTTTCCGTGTTTGAAATTTTTTTATGCGAGGGTATCCTCATGCCGAATTCGTCCTTAAATCCTTCAATCGGCGTTTCTGCACACCTTTGAGAACGCCCAATTATTCTTTAATTCCGGAAGAAAGGGAAATTCCCTGTAAAAGAAACTTTTGCGCAAAGAGATATAAAATGAAAACAGGAATAATAGATATTACGGCCGCCGCCATTTTGCTCGCCTGCTGTGCGTCGTAGGCACCGTTCAAAAGGCTTAACCCTGCCGTCAGCGTCCTTCTCTGCACGTCCTGAATGACAATGAGCGGCCAAAGAAGGTCATTCCAGCTTCCTATAAACGTGAATAACGCGACGACGGCGAGCACGGGAACAATTTGCGGTAAAATAATAATAAAGAACACCCGTATTTCCCCCGCGCCGTCTATTTTTGCAGCCTCATCGAAATCCTTCGGTACAGAATAAATGAATTGCCGTATCAGGAAAATATTTCCCACTCCTCCGAGTCCGGGCAAAATAAGCGCCAAGAGATTATTTTTTAATCCGAGATTTGTAACAATAACATAGTTCGGAATTAAATTAATAACGCCGGGAATCATCATGGAAGCCATGAGCAGCATAAAAAGGACATGATTCAGCTTAAAATGCAATCTTGCATATCCGTATGCGGCCATCGAGTCAATGAAAAGAATGAGTATCGCACTCGAAACGGACACGATAAAGGAGTTCACGAACCATTGCAATACGGGTGCGCTTTTTGTATTGGAGAGAACTTCTCCAAACGTTGCAAAAGTAAAGTGTTTCGGGAAAAAGCTAAATCCTTCAAATCGTATCTCCTCATTTGTCCGCAAGGCGGTCAAAAGCATAAACAGCAGAGGAAAAACCCATGAGATGCAAATCAAAATAAGCGCGGTATAGAGTACTGCTTTGATACTATTCTTTTTAATCTTTGCATTCATACTCCACCTCAATCTTTCGCTTGCAGCTTGAACTGTAACGCGCTGAATACGACGATGATAATGCCCAATAATACGGACATTGTACTCGGGATATTGCCGTTTCATTTCCGTCAACCATCTCAGCATATATTTTTTCCCGCTTTTGAATATGAATCATAAGTACCTGTGTGTTTTCGGGTCCGCCGAACAGCGCCGGCTGACCGTACACATTAAAGGCGCCGATGGTTGTCATGACGGTCGTATAAAGCAACGGGAAGCGCATCGACGGAAGCGTAATTTTCCAAAACTTAACGAAAGCATTGGCGCCGTCTAAATCGGCAGCTTCATAATAAGAAGACGGAATACCGGATAATCCCGACATAAAAATCACCATATTCCCGCCTATTCCCGACCAAAGCGACAAAATAAAAATGCACAGCCAAGCATAGTCCCCCGCCCAATTTATGTCCAAGCCCAGAATGAGATTGATTGCGCCCGATTCTCTGTCGAAAAGCCAGCGCCACATCAAAACGACGGCGGAAACGGAAAGAATGGAAGAGATGTATAAAACGGACTGCATGACCGCTCTTCCCCTTGTCACCTTCAAAAGAAGGCAGGCGAACAGCAGCGGGACGGCAATGAGCAGAGGCACCATCACCACCACGTAAATCATAGTCGCACCCAATCCCTGCCAAAATTCGTCTGAAAAAACGGTATCCGAAAAAATCTGAACGTAATTCTTAAAGCCTATAAATTCGGGAGAACCGACCATATCCCAGCTCGTAAAGCTGATAGCAATACCGAAAATAAAGGGTACCAAAATAAAGACGACAAAAAAGACGAGGTGCGGGCCGATAAAAATAAACGGCAAAAGTTCGTCGCGCCATTTGATTTTCTTTTTTCCGTTTTTGACCGATGAAGCGGATTCGGCATGTTTCGCTATGACCTCCGCCCTTTCAGTTCCCGTTGTTTTCATAACTTTTCCCTCATCAAATTACAACTGTTCCGCCGCGTCTTTCCCGTCCTTTGCCGCCTGCGCGATCGCGGCGGAAGCATCCGTCAGCTTTCCCTCGCAGAGCTGGGACATATATTTGCCGATAGGCTCTATCAAAGTATTATACGTATAGACTTTCGGAGGCGAAATGATATTTTCCAGACTGTTGGAAAGATATCCCCACTCCAAATTTTTATAGCTGTCCTTTTCCATAACGTCCGCGCGAGCCGCAACCTTCCCGCCCTGACACCATACGTCACTGTGCTCCACGAGATATTTTAAGAAAACGGAAATAGCCGCGTCCTTCTCCTCTGACTGAGATTTGTTCTTAAACAAAACAAAGCAGTGTCCGTCAGCCGTCGCAACGCGCTTGGAAGCGCCCTCCGCCTGCGGGAAAAACGCAACGCCCGCGTCGCATTTTTCGGTCTTTTTACAAGCGTCGGGAGCCGCCCAAACCCCGTCGAACGTAAAGAGCGCCCTTCCTTGCAAGAAAATTGCCATGTGGTCGGAACCCGTCTGCGAGGCAACGGAATTCCCGTCTTTTTCCACGAAAGGAATGGAAGCGAGAGCCGTAGCCGCCTTCACCCCCTCGGGACCGTCATAAAGAGGCTGCAAGGGATTTTCCGCCTCGACGACTTTGCCGTTATATTGATACAGGAAATTCAGGAACATCTGCTCCGTATAAGCGTAGTTAAAAGCGATGCCGTAGGTGCGCTTGCTCGCCTGCGGGGCGTGTTTATAAGCCGCCTGCATCATTTCCGCCATCAGTTCGAGGGAAAAATCGTCGGAACGAATTTGTTCCTCGGTATATCCTTCGGGAATGAGCTCGCGATTATAATAAAGGACAACGGGAAGGACGTCGTACGGCAAAGCGTAAACCTTGTCGTCGAATACGCCCGAATCCCATACGTCGCTCACATAATCGTCGGCGGAAATCCCCGCGGAGGAAACGATCTCCGTCATGTCGCGCAGCCTTTCCTGCCGTTCAAACGCGGCCAATCGGCTCTTATGTACGAGGCAAATATCCGCAGTGGAATCGTCGGTAAAACTCGCCAGAATCCGTTGATAGTGAGCGTCTTCGAGAAGGGTGTCGTTTTCGACATAAATTTCCCCCTTGTAATCCTCGTTGAAATCGCGGACGAGATTCTGCATATATTCCGAGTCGGAACCTGAAATCGAATTCCAATAGGAAAGCGTGACCTTTGCCTCCGATTTCAGAGCGTCGTCTCCACCACAGGAAGCCAACCCTGCCATTGTAGCCGCCGTCATAAAGGCGGCAATACTCACAGCAAATAATTTCAAACTTTTTTTCATAATAAATGCACCTCTTACCTTTCATTGATTTTTTTAATTTCTTTAAGCGGAACCTTCGGAGTTCTGTCAAAAGACATCAATCCGTTTGTTTCGTGGTAGACATCGGTGAGCTGGGTATAACAGAATCCGCAGACCTTTTCCATTTTTTTGTACGCGGAAGTAATTTCGTCGTATTTTCTGACGAGATCCTCGGCGTCCTTTGCCTCACCGTCATATCCCCAGCCCTCCGTTCCCGCGAGCTTAAAGCCCCCGTATTCGCTGACGACAATCGGCTGTCCTTGATATTCGTATCCCTTAGCCATTACGAACCGATAATTTGTAGGGGCGATCTTGTTGTCGAGAATATCCTTCATGTCGTTTTTATAGCGATCATTTACCCGCTCGACGCAACCGTCATAATCGTGTACGGTGACGATATCCGAACAGGCATGTTCCCAACCGTCGTTACACACTACGGGCCGCATAGGATCGAAAGCCTTGGTGAGAGAATAAATCCCCTCCGTAAATCTCTGCTGTAATTTATCGGTATAGACGTTGGGGATACCCCAGCTTTCATTGAAGGGCACCCACGCAATTACGCAGGGATGATTGTACTGTTGCCGCACTGCTTCCAGCCACTCCGCCGCAATCGCCGAAATTGCCCTGTCGTTAAATTCATATGTCGCGGGATACTCTGCCCAGACGAGCAGTCCCTCGGTATCGCAGAGAAACAGAAAGCGTTCGTCCTCGATTTTCTGGTGAATCCTCAGACCGTTGAAGCCCGCCTGCTTTGCGAGGAGAATATCTTTTCTTCCCGCCTCCTCGTCAGGCATTGTGAGCCCCGTCTCCGGCCAATAATTTTGCGCGAGCACTAATTTTTGATAAAACTGCGCATTGTTGAAACGGATTCCCTTTTCGTCCGTTTCGATTTTTCTCATTCCGAAATAGGAGCCGACCCGATCTAGCACTTTCCCTCTCCCGCGCAGAATAAATTCCACATCGTAAAGATTCGGGCAATCCGTATTCCAAAGTTTTATTTTGAAATCAAACTCGCCGCATCTTAAATCAAAGACCTGCGTGAAACATTCCGTACAAATTTCCGTGACTGTGCGGACAATCGTTTTTCCGCCGAAGGAGATGACGGTTTCAAGCTCGCAAGATAAAGCGTTTTCCGTCTCGTAATCGATGCGAACGGAGGACGCGTCGATATCGGGAGTCATTTTTACGCTTTTCAGACGGCTCGCGGAGACGATTTCTCCCCAAACGGGCTTCCAGATTCCCGAAGTAGGCTTATACCAGCACCCGAAATCCTGCTTCAACCATCTTTGTTTTCCCCGCGGCTGGTCGGTAGCCATAGAATCCTCGCAGCGCACGGTAAGGATATTTTCCGCATTTTCCCTAATCGCATTGCTACCGTCGATTGTAAATCTGCAATATCCGCCCTCGTGACCGCCGACGAAAACGCCGTTCAGCCAAACTTTCGCCCTGTAATCCACGCCCTCGAAATTGAGCAATAACTTTTTCTCCTTCCCGATTCGCCCCGTCTTAAAAGTCCGCCGATACCACATAATGCCGTGAATATCCCCGTCCTTAATTCCGCTCGCGGGCGTTTCATAGGCATAGGGCACAACAATCGCCGCCGCATTTTCGGGGAATTTTTTATAATATTCTTTTTGTTCTCCTATATTTTCGTCGTCGAAGCAAAACCTCCATTTGCCGTCGAGCGAAAACCACTTCTCTCTCACAAACTGAGGGCGCGGATAGTCCTTTTGGTAACATTTAACCATGAATAATCAACCTTACTGAATTTTTATTTTGTTTATATAGCCTTTCCCTATAAGCCATACAGCCGCATAATTTTAATTTTGTTTATGCGGTCTTTACTTATCTATAATAGCCGCACAGCTTTTATTTATATAACCGGAACATCGCCCGCGTATTTGCGCCGGTGTTCTGCATATCGAAGGAGAGCATGGCTTTATCTGAGGAGGACCAGCCTTCCGGGGCATAAAGGGAAAGATCTATGTCCCAGATATTTCCGTCAAATTCCACAACCTCGTCGGGGGCTTTTTCCGTTCCCCAAGGATAGGCAGGCAAGCCCGCGAGCTTTTCGTCCTGCGCATTGGGATTGCGGGAATCGCGGTATAAGCCGTTGTGGAAATAGACGCTCTTTACGTAAGTCCCGCTCTCCTCGTCAAAGAAGTCCACACGGAATCCGAGCGTAGAATTTTTATTCAACATTCTCACGTTCCCTTCCGTAGAGAGGTCGACGGTGAATTTCATGGGAAGGTCTCTAACGATGACGGACGAGCTCGCATGCGCCTGTCCCTCGTATGCCCCGTCAATTCCCGTAGCGGAACCCATTCCGAGATACATCGTCCAGCTCTTCCTGTCGAAATGCGAATAGCTTCCCGAAAGTCCCGCCGCATAATCGGCATAGTCCTGCCTGCTTCCCTCCAAGCCCCTGTAACGATCCTCATACCAATAGGAGGTTTTAATATCGTCGGCAAAGACAGAAGTGTTTTCATAAGCCTTGAAATCCTCCGCTCCGTCCTTGTTGACGGTGATATAGACGACGCCGCCCGCGGGCACCGTGCCCTGCCAAATCAAATCCCCCGTATCGCAGCCCCCCACTTGCTCGGCGACGAGCTCGGGGCTCTTCTTATTATCGAAATAGCTTGCATGCGTCTCGTCTATTCGGTAAACACGGCGTTTTCCGCTCTGGAATTTTGCATTGTCAAAATCAATTTTCACAAACCTGTCGCCGTTTTCCTCGTCGGGCGAATTGTTGTTCCAGATAGCGAGGGAAATTTTATCGTCGGAGGAAGAAACCATAGATTTTAAGCCCGTATTCTCCTTACTGAATGTACTTTCATATCTCCATACAGGCATATCCGCATAAATTTTGAGCGCATTGAAAGCGGCTTTGACGTTTCCGTTCACATGTTCGATAAGACCGTAAGGGTCATATCCCGCGGTAGATTCCATAAACTGCGCCCAGTGTACCCATTGTATTTGCGTGCGGTTCACCGCCTCCATCACGGTGTCCAGCGTCTTCGGCGCGGCGGTATAATAGTTGTAAGGGCTCATCAGTCCGCCGCTCGAACCGGTCTGGTCGTTCAGCCAGTTGTATTCCGTGATATGCAGAGCGGTTTTCAGGAAATAATCGTCCTTGGAAAGTCCGGCGATGACCTTTTCCAGCTCGCTCGTAATCCCCTCGGCGCGTCGCTCGTCGGAAATGAACCAGGTTTCTCCGTCCATGTAAGTATGGAAGGAATAGAAATCGAGCGGAAGATTTTTGGAAATGACGCGATTGAGGAATCCGACCCACCCCTCCACGCCGATTTCTCCGAGCGCAAACGCGGGGCCACCGATCGTTGCATCGGGATCGGCGCGCAGGATTCCCTTTGCGCCGTACTCGTACATATCGTTATAGACGCCCTTGGAGGGATCTCCGTTGGGGGCAAAATCGTCGATATCGAGGAACATGGTCGTATCCTCGTCCATGGCGCCCCAGATTTTGAGAATTTCGAGGTCGGGCTCGTTGAATATTTCATGATATCCGATTTTTACACCCGCGTCGCGATAATGCTTGGCGTAATTATAATATATTTCTTCCCATACCTCCTGCCAGTTATCGATATTGTTATCGAGGTTGTGCGCATTTCCGTCCACTTGCAGAGGCGCGGGAATATAGCACCAGGACATGTACGGGAGAATATTGTGGTCGCTCATGTATTTTACGACCTTATCCAGCCGAGTAAAATCATAATTCAAAGAATTTTTATCTACTTTGTAATGGTCTGTTTCCTGATTCCAGTCGTAAATTTCGTAATCGTCCGTCACGACCTGTCCCGCAGTACCTTCGTCTTTTCCGACGGTAAGGTCAATACGGAAGGAATCGGCGTACAATTCATCGATTCTGTTCCAATCGCGGTCATAATTTTCAAAGAGCGGCTGAATACAGCCCGCATTATATTGCGCGACCTTTTTGAGCAGAGGCGGGTCGACGATTTTACCAAAATCCGCATTTAAGGTAATCATTTCGGAAGGGTCTCCCGAAAACTCCTCAAAAGAAGTCTTTCCGCTGCATCCGGTCGCCATGAGCATGGCCGTAACCATCGTCAGAGTAACCGTTTTTATCAACTTTGTTTTCATGTTTTCTCCTCCTTACAGAGCGTCGTGCAATTCTTCCACGAGGAATAAATGGTCCAGATAACGCACGCCCCAGCTTTGGTAAGCCTCTATTCCGCCCGCATTGGTCATCATAAATCCTTCCCTGCCCGCTTCGCCGTTCTTGTCGTCGGTAATGTTGACGGTAAGATCTATCATGGCTCCGACCTTATCGGGTACCTGTTCTCCGAAGTCAGCCCATTGAATTCTGTATTCCACGACATAGCCCGTCTCAGCAGTGGTCATCGCATATTCCCACATCGTCTCGTCGTCTCCGAGCCAGTGCATTTTTTCCATACTGTTGTTTCTCGCGATGCGGAACATTCCCTCGCATTTCCAGCCGTCGTTGCCGTTGACGGTTCCCTTGTCGGGTCTTGCGCTGGTTACGGGGTCGTCGCCGCCCCAGACGGTGTTTGCGTTGGGAAGTTTCTTTCCCGCACCGAAGTTGACCCAGAGCGTTACGCTGTCGCCGTTTTCGCCGCCATGGGGGCTTACGGTATTGTCGGAGACCTCCACGAGGACATACAAGGCACTGTCGTCCCATTTGACGAACGCTTTTCCCGTCGCGTTGGTATCATCGCCCTCCTGTATGGTCGCAATATCGAACGCGGCAGTATCTCCGTAGGCGGCATCTTTTTTGCCGTCCACCAAAATTTCCTCCCCTTCACCGAGGCGGGACGCATAAAAGACCTTGCGGGCATTGTCGTTTTCATTCGCAATCATTTGGAGGACAAATTTTCCGGAGGCTGCATCTTCTCCGCTGTTTTTATAAGCGACCTTCAAATCGAGGGTATCCTTCAACGCGAAATTTTTGCCGACTGTAATGGCAGAAGCGAACGCTCGGGTATCGCCTGCGGGTTCCAGCTTAATCGGAGCTGCAAGGGCAGGACTTTCAAACTGTACGTATTCGGCCTTTTCCTGCATCGTAGTGAGCAGATATACTTTATTGTCCTTCCAAAGCGCCTTGACGCTGTTTCCGCCGATTTCAAAGCCCGTCGAATCCTGATAGAGTATGTTGTCCGTATCGTTTTCGGTAATTTCAAAATTTTCTCGAACAGCTTTCACGGAAACGGGAGTCCCCTCCTCCTCATCGTTTGCCAGCAGTCTGATATTGGAGAGCTTTTTGGGGCCTCTGTCCATATCGGCGTTAATTGCCTCCATCACGACGGAGGAACGTTCTCCGACGTCATTCTTATCCCAGACTCGCACGCCGATGCCGATTTCCTGCCCTGCGTGAGGGCGGTATTCGGTGGGTACGTTTGCATTGGAAAGGTCGATCTGATATTCTACCGTGTAACCCGTCTCCGTGAGTTTCGACGTTCCGAAAGTAGTTCCCGAATTTTTGCTTTCGTTGGAGAGCCATTCGAAGCCGGCATCGCTGCCGTTCCCGAATCGGTTATCCACGGAATGTTCGCTGCCCGCGTTGATAAACCACTGTCCTTCCACCATGGGCCCCGGCTCGCCGCGGTAGGAGCCGCCCCAGCCCTCCGTATATCCGGGTTCAGCGAGGGAATCGTTATGAAGTAAATCCAACCGAATTTCAAAAGCGTCGTTTTCCATTATGCCGACGCCGTCCCGGTATCCGTGTACGCTGCCGTCAGTCACTTCCGCGAACACATACAGATATGTATCCTCCCACATGACGCGAACCGTTGCTTTCGTCTCGGTATCGCCGGTAGAGAGCGTCTCGACGGGAATGATCGCCGTATCCTGATACGCTTCGTCCAGAACGCCGTCCACTTGAATTTCGTCGTTCACCTTCAAGCGCGTGGCATTGAAGGTATTTTCCGTACCGAAACGTTCCGACCAGATAGCATAAAAGGTCATATCCGATTCAAACACCTCCACTTTTCCCGCCGCGAGGTCGGCCGCGTCGATTCCGTTCCAGCCCTGAAAGGTAATTCTCGAATCCGTATTTGCGGGTGCTTCGGGAATATCCACAAAATCGCCCGTTTTCGCCTCGACGGAACTTACCACCTCGCCGTTGCTCATAAAGGTAATCGTGTAGGTTTCCTCCTCGAAGGAAGACGAGTCCACAGTTTGCCCGCAAACGTCGCATTTTCCGTCCCCGTCTTTATCCACGTGTTCGGTATGCGCCGATTCCTGACCGCCGCAGGCAGCCATAGTCATGAAAACTCCCAACACCAAAGCCAAAGCGCTCATCACTTTTGACTTTCTCATAAATTTTACCTCCTCATTTCTCTTTTTATTTATTTTTTGATTTTATTTGAGTATAAATTTTATTTTCCTTACCCGTTTTATTTCCGTTCTGATTTCGGTTTTGAACCGACTTTTGTTCCTTTCGTTCGGAGTCTATTTCCGACATCAAGGTTGTTCCTTCAATTTATTCAAATCTAAGCCCGTTCAAACCGAAAAGTTCCCGACACAGCCTCAAATCGCGCGATTCCGTCCTCGACGCCCAAATAGATAATCCCGTCTGTTTCCAAGGCAAGTTGACCGATTGTTTTCCCGTTTACCGTAAAGGAAGCGCCTTCCGAGATGGGGAGTTCAAAGCACGCCGTAGTATTTGCGGGAACGGATGCCTCGTATTTCCAGACTGTCCCCTCAAAGAAAGACTTAGCCCTTATCAATCCGAAAGCAGATTCATAAGCAGCTTCAGCCGATTGTATTCGCATATCCGGATGAGGAGCAAAGATAATATGCTTAAACCCCGCATGTTCGGAATCATAACCGATTCCCGCCATAGACGAAAACATCCAGCCGCCTACCGCTCCATAAGCGTAATGATTGAAAGAATTCATGGACGCATCTCCGAAGCCTTTTTCCAGTGTATAAGAATCCCAGCGTTCCCAAGTCGTCGTAGCGCCCTGAGCCACGGAGTATAGCCATGAGGGATTGTTTCGCTGTAACAGGAGGGTATAAGCGACGTCGCTTCTTCCTATTTTCGTCAATGTGGGAAGAATGATTGCCGTACCGAGGAATCCTGTTCCGAGCTTGTTTCCGTTGTTCTCGATATTCGTCACGAGCTGTTTTGTAACCGCCGCCACCGACTGCGCATCGGGAAGCAAATCGAGATACAGCGCATAGAGACAAAGCGTCTGAACTCCCCTTTTCAACGTACCGTCGGATTTTACGTAACGGGTAATAAAAAATTCTTTTTCCTGACGGTATATCAGGCGGTAATCGTTTGCCTCCTCGGATTTTCCGACGGCATCTGCCATTTCCGCCATCATCATTGCGTCCCAAGCATAATAAATGACGCCGAGCTGTTCGCGCACTTCCGAATCGTTAGCTTCAAAAGCGAGATGGTCTCCCCACTGCCGACCGCCGCCCAATTTATTTGTCGCAGCGAGATATCCCATCCATTTTGTCATCGTTTCCCAATTTTCTTCGATTACAGAGGGATCTCCATACATCGTATACAGCCTGTAAGGAACGATAACCGCCGCATCGGCCCAGCCCGTCCCGCCCCAATAGGTAGGGTCGCCCCCATACTGTCCCGTAGGAACTGTTCCGGGAATTGCGCCGTCCTCTCTTTGGGCGTCGCTCATATCCGTCATGAATTTGCGCAGGAAATTTTTATTATCGCCGAGATACAATCCCGTTTGCGCGAACACCTGTGTATCCGCCGTCCAGCCGAGCCTTTCATCGCGCTGCGGACAGTCGCTGGGAACGGATAAATAGTTTGAATACTGCCCCCATCGAACGTTGCTGAAAAGCCGATTGACCTCCTCATTCGATGTCTTGACGTATCCCGTATCTCTTTCCACGGAAGTGACGACCTGTCCAGTCAGTTTGTGAAAGGTCACGGGGGCGTCCGCCGTAATTTGAATATATCGGAAGCCGTAATACGTGTGGGAGGGATGATATTCCTCACTTCCCTCTCCGCTTAAAATATAATTTGTCGTCGCAAGCGCCGAACGAAGCGCAGCCTGATATACGGTCCCTTCGGGTCCGTCGTTTCTCCGTTCATGAGCCCCGTTTCCGTCGTTGAGCATTTCGGCGTGTTTTACGGTGATCTTTGTTCCCCGCGCCCCCTTTACGGCGAAAGCCTCCCGGCCGGCAAAATTTTGTCCGAAATCGATTACGGCCGTTTCCCCTTCGTTCAAGGTAAACGCTCCGCTCCGTAGCGTACGGACGACGTTCGCCCTGCCGTAGTGCGTATCGTTCGCCCCGACGATACCTTTGTGGATTTTCACCGATTGCACCGTCCTTTCCAAATCGTCTCGCACGACAATCGTGGCAGAATATCCCGAAACAAGTTTGCCCGTAAACTCGGTATTAACGTTTACTCTGCACCAAAGACTGTCGTCATATCCCGGCTTCATCCATTCCGTCGAAACGCGAGCATCATAAGTTTCCCCGTCATAAATATCGGCGAATAGCAATGGACTTTCCGCAGAGCTCCTCCACGTTTCGTCTGTTGCAATTACGTCCCTTGCTCCGTTTTCGTATGTAATGACGAGCTTTGCCCAATAAGCCACCTGCTTTCCCCATCTTCTCGCCACTCGCCCCGTCCACCAGCCGCTTGTAACCATAGCGGAAAGGACATTTTCTTTCCCCGCGGAAAGCATCCGGGTGACGTCGTAGGAATAATACATTTTCCGGTCGCCCATTTCGTTGGAACCGGGTTTCAGCTCGTCATACCGTATTCTGCCGTCAGGCAGCCTTCTGCCGATGCGCTCGCCGTTGAGATAGCTTTCAAAGACGCCCAATCCGGAAGTATAGAGCTTTGCAGCCACAATCTTTTCCGAAGGAAAAAAGGATTTACGGAATACAGACGTATCGTTTTCGAGCGGTTGCGTATAAATCTGTTCCCCCACGATGTCAAAAGTTTCTACTTTTAACATTCCGCCGTCCAAAGCGGTATATCGATTGCCCGAAAATCCCGTTTCCGAGCCTTCAAAATCGTAGGAAAAAAGTGTATTAGCGCCGCTTTTTACGATGATGTTGTCATATCTCCCAATCTCGGGAACAGTTCCGGAGTGTGAACAATGCCTGAAACCGATTTTTCCGAGAGGAATATCTTCCGTGCCCGTATAGACAGAAACGAGTTTAAGCTCCTTTTCGTTTGCGCCGAAATAGGTTTTGACCGTTCTTCCCCTCACTTCTATTCTTTCGTGAACGGGTTTTGTATAGTCGCCCACCGCCGCCGTAATATCCGTTGCCTCCACGCCTTTTGCAGGAGTAACCGTCCGGTCGCCATTCTGTTTGATATGCGGTCGGAGCAACACCCTTCCCGACTGTTCGGAGACATTCACCTGCCACATATAAAAACTGCTGTCCCCCTGCATACCGAAACAGAAACCTTGATTACAACTATCGATGATAAAATCAAGATCAATCGTATAATCTGTGACCTTGGCATTCGTATTGTCCACACTGATAAAGTTTGCGCCTTCAAAGTCATGTTCGCCGAGGAGTCCCGTTTCAAAATTAGAGGAAGCAGTCAATATTTCATCGTCTTTGTCCCATACTTTTATAGACCAATCGTATTCCGTCGAGGAGGTCAATGTCTTTCCCCCGTATTCAATGGAAACGGAATTGTTGCTTTTAACCTTACCGCTGTCCCAAACGATCCTATCCCCGCTTTTGACAACAAGTTGATAGGCAGTCTGCGTCCATCCCGTCTTATCCGAACGAGTTTTCCAGCTAAATAGCGGGGTAGGATTATCCACACCGACGGGACGTTCCACATTATCGACAGTAAGATTGTAAATTTCCCCTAAATTTTTTTTCGGCACTCCCTTGTCATTCTCCACACAGCCAAAAAACGAAAAAGCCATAACCGCCCTCCTGTGTGGATTTATTGTAACATAAACTTTTTGGATTATCCATACATTTTATTGCTTATAATTTGCACATTAGTGACATATTTAGGGTAAGATTAGAAAAATTTGACATTCTGTTTGTATTTTGTTATAATTTAGGGGATATATTTCAATTATTAAAATAAGGAAAAATAAAAAATGCGAACAACAGCAAAACAATCCTCTTGGGGCCCCGCCGTGGGGGAAGAATTTAATTTCTTATTTTTCGATACGACAACAAACGATCCGATTTATATTGAAAGTATAGGAATTTCTTATCCGAATTCCAACTATTACATTCATCGAGAAACGTCCGACTTTTTTATTTTTGAATACGTTATTTCCGGTAAAGGTTATATCGAAACAGCAGGGAAAAAATATGAAGTCAAAGCGGGAGACGTATATTGCCTCGAACCGGGGAAAGGGCATACTTATTATTCGGACAAAAAAGACCCCTATCAAAAAATTTGGATCAACATGTACAGTAATTTTTTGGGAAGCATATTCAGCCGATTTAAAATATCCGGTAAAATCGTATTTCCCAACAGTAATTGCCGTAAATACTTTGACGAAATTCTCGCACTTCGCAGTATTTCAGGAAACAGCAGCGTCATTTGTTACAGAGTTCTCGCTATTCTTCTCAATATCATGTGTTCTCTTGCCGACCTTACTCAACAGCAACGCCAACAAATTCATATCCCCAATACTGCACTTTCAATAAAAAATCTTTTAGATCAAAATATTTATTCGACGGTAACGATACAACAGATTGCCGACTCTTTCAGTTACGATAAAGCTCATATTATTCGAGAATTTGAAAAACATTATCATCAAACTCCCTATCAATATTTACTTTCCCAGAAAATCCTTATAGCAAAAAAATTGCTTTTAGGAACTAATGTCTCTATTACAAATATTAGCGAACAACTCGGTTTTAAAAGCGTTTTTTATTTCTCTCGCCTGTTTAAGAAAAAAGTCGGTTTATCGCCCCGAGAATACCGAATTCAAAGTATTGAATCATAAACGAAATAGAAAGCGCCCCTTTTTCCTTCTTGTTTCCAATACTTTGCATGCAATTTGTTATATAGTTCAGCAAAAAGAAGTTTTTGTATATTCTCCTGCTTAAACCGACGCTCTTTTTCTAACAAGCGAATTTTACGAGACAAAGGGAGCTGCGTCGCACGACGCAGCTCCCTTTGTCTAACTTGCCCTCACGGTGTATTCATATTCAAACTTTTTATTTTTTTAATTTTGTATGATATACACGCTTTTTATCTTATCTGTATTCTGTATATTTTTATACGTCAAATATTTTTATAGGTAATTGATTTTTGTTCTATATGGTAATCTTAAATTTTTCGTCGCCGTCGGAGGCTTCAAAGAGGACGAAACGCCCGTAACGGCGGCGGAATTTTTTCAGTTGCGAAAGCATTTCACAAACCGCGGAAATGAGTTCCGATTTTTCTTCCGCCGTCATAGTTTTCTTTTTTCTCGGCGCTTCGTCGGAAACATGTCCTTGTCCTTTGGGCGATATGCTTTCAGAAAAGCGTTCCGTAGCTTTTCCGTCATCGGCACCCGTATTTTCGAGGATATGCCCCTCTGCTTTTCCTTCCCGTATATTTTCGGGTAAATCCTCGTTTCCGCTTTCACCACGTACATCTTCGGGCAAAGGCGCCGCGATTTCTTCCGAAGCCTTCTTCGGACGGACGGCGAGTTTGAGAATCAATCGCAAAATCCAACGGCTGAGCGGAATATAAAAACAGCGGCGTTTTCCGTTTTCCAAAATTTCGATTTTCATTCCACCCACACTTCCACGGTTTCCCCCTCGTCCCCCTGTACCTCCACGAGTTTGCCCGTCACGCCGAGAGAGATGAGCGTAAGAATCTGTTTGAAATCGACGGATTTGATCCAATCGCTCTTTCCGCCGCCTATTTTGCTCATTAAGGCATCGTTGCTCACTAAAATTTCGATGAGTTTTACGGGCAGATTGATATTTACTTTTTCTTTTCCCTCTCCGCCTCCGTTGACGCGGATTCGAAGCAGCATTTTATCGGTATCGGGCTTTCCCTCCGCCAATCTGGTGACGGGGCCCTGTCCGTCGTCCAGAAGTTCGTCCACGCTGATCCCGAATGTTCGCGCCAAGGGTTTCAATAAAATAATATCGGGATAAGAAACGTCGTTTTCCCATTTGGAAACCGCCTGCGGCGTGACGGAACAGATTTCGGCCAGCGCCTCCTGTGTGATTCCCTTCGCCTTGCGGCAAGCTGCGATGTTTTGTCCGATCGTCTTCATAAAAAATCTCCTTTTTCTTTTCGTTGAATCTATTATACCGCGCCGCCGCGCAAAAAACCAGCGACCGAAAGTTGATTTTCCCCGTTTTTTCTCCACCGTCGGTTGAAAAATAAATCAACCCGCAGTTGTTTTCGGGCGTATTTTCCGAAATTTCCGCAAGGGGGGCTTTCCCGATTTTCCGAAATTTTTTTCGGCAACGGCAATGCGTCAAAATCCCGAATCGGAAAACACTTTTCCGATTTTTTCCGCGATGACGAGTTCGGCGTTCCCGTCCGCCTGCGTCGAAGTGCGGTTGATTACGACGAGATGCCGACCGTGAAAATATTGCAGCAGCCCCGCGGCGGGATAGACGACCAGGGACGTTCCGCCGACAATGAGCGTATCCGCTCCCGCGATCGCCCTCACGGCTCCCGCCACGACGCGGTCGTCGAGCATTTCTCCGTACAGCACCACGTCCGGCTTGACGATCCCGCCGCAGGAACAGCGTGGCACTCCGTCGGAAGCAATAATCTCCGCCAAGGAAAACGACTTTTTGCATTTCGTGCAAAAATTGCGCCAGACGCTGCCGTGAAGCTCGAATACAGACTTACTGCCCGCCTTCTGATGCAGTCCGTCGATATTCTGCGTGACCACCGCTTTGAGTTTTCCCGCCCTTTCCAGCCTCGCCAGAGCGAGATGGCAAGCGTTTGGCTCCGCATGCGGAAAAAGCATTTTCCTCTTATAAAACCGATAAAATTCCGCCGTATTTCCCATAAAAAATTCATGGGAAACGATCGTTTCGGGCGGATAATCGTACTCTTCATGATACAGACCGTCCCGCGAACGAAAATCGGGAATCCCGCTCTCCGTGCTGACGCCCGCGCCGCCGAAAAAGACGATGTTTCCGCTCTCCCCGATAATCTTCTTTAATTTTGCAATCTTCTCCTCATATTCCTGCATACCGCCTTCCTCCTTTTTCTCACCGCGCCGAACGCCCGCCGCCTCTGCGCGCAAATTCCCGATTTTCGCAAAGAAACGGCGCGGATTTTATTCCGCGCCGTCTTTTTCGTCAGTCTTCCAAACCTTCGTTGAGTTTGGCGAGCAATTTATCGAGGTCCTCGCCGTGGACGGCAACGGCCTCCGCGACCGTCTCGCCGTGCGCCATCGCACAGCCGAAGCAGTGCATGCCCGCTTCCATGAGAATATCGGGCGCATTGGGATTGAGCTGCAAACATTCGGCAATCAAAGTATCCGCCGTAATTTTAGCCATAAAGGTATCTCCTTTGTTTTTCTTTTTTATTATTTTAACACATTTCAGACAAAATTACAAGGCGCGAAGCCCCTGTTTTTCAAAAATTTTTGCGAAAAATCCCTTGGCGACAAACTAAACCGAAGTTATCTTTTGTAACATTTTTACAAAAATTAATGTAACAAAGAAACAATCGTCAATCGTTTTTACTTTCATTTGACTTACGTTATATATTCATGATAAAATTATTAATGGTTTCATTAAAATTGTAACATTTTGAAAAAACAATTTTGAGAAAAATTTTCAACTGCTGAAAACGGGAGGAATTATGAGCAGACTGAGTATCATTACGCAGAACCGGGCGCAAGCCACCGTGGAGGAGCTGTATAAGGACGTCGAAAGACGTATCAGTGCCAGCCCTTCGGGACTTTGCCCCGTGGACATGGCGTCATCCTTTTTGAAGATGTGCCATGCCCAATCCTGCGGCAAATGCGTTCCCTGCCGAATCGGGCTGGGACAGCTGGAAAAACTTTTGGATGACGTTCTGGACGGGAACGCCACCCTCGACACCGTGGACCTGATCGAAAAGACGGCCGAAAGCATCTATTTTTCGGCGGACTGTGCCATCGGCTACGAAGCGGCGAACATGGTTCTCAAAGGAATCCGCGGATTCCGCGACGACTTTATCGAGCACATCGAACACGGGCGCTGCAAATGCGCGCTCAATCAGCCCGTTCCCTGCGTGGCGCAGTGTCCCGCGGGAGTGGACATTCCCGGCTATATTTCGTTGGTGGAAGCGGGAAGAAACGCGGACGCCGTCAGGCTCATCCGCAAGGACAATCCCCTGCCCGCCGTGTGCGGACTCATCTGCGAACACCCCTGCGAAGTGCGCTGCCGCCGCAGCATGATGGACGCCTCCATCAATATTCGCGGTCTTAAACGCTTCGCGGTAGAACATGCGGGCGACGTACCCGTACCCGCTCCCCTGCCCTCCACGGGCAAGAAGGTCGCCGTCATCGGGGGCGGTCCCGGCGGAATCTCTGCGGCGTACTATCTCGCGCTCATGGGCCATGCGGTCACGATTTTTGAATCCAAGAAGAAACTGGGCGGCATGCTCCGTTACGGGATTCCCAGCTACCGCCTCCCCCGCGAAATCCTCGACAAGGAAATCGCAGAATTGATGTCCGTAGGCATTACGGTCAAGACGGAGACCCACGTCGGAGAAAATCCCAGCATCATCGATCTCAAAAAGGACTTCGATGCGGTATACATAGCTATCGGTGCGCAGACGGATAAAAAAATCGGCATCGAAGGCGAGGACGCGAAGGGCGTCGTATCCGCGGTGGAAATGCTCCGCGGAATCGGCGACGACGAAATGCCCGACTTCAAGGGGAAAGACATCATCGTCATCGGCGGCGGAAACGTCGCCATGGACGTGGCCCGCTCCTCCATACGGCTCGGCGCAAAGCGCGTGAGAATCGTATATAGGCGCCGTCAGGTAGACATGACCGCCATGCGTGAAGAAGTGGAAGGCGCCATTCAAGAGGGCTGCGAAGTTCTTGAACTGCAATCCCCGCTCCGCATAGAAAAGGACAAGGACGGCAAGGCCGTGGCGCTCTGGGTAAAGCCCCAGATCATCGGCCCCTACGACCGCGGCAGACCCAAGCCCTGCAACTCCGAAAAGCCGGAAGAGCGGCTGGCCTGCGATTTGGTGCTGGTGGCGATCGGACAGGGTATCGAATCGCGCAGCTTTGAAAAGCACGGAATCCCCGTCAAGCGCGGCGTAATCGACGCTCTGAATTGGAGCGGTATCAAGGATATTCCCGGCGTATTTGCGGGCGGCGACTGCGTCACGGGCCCCGCGACCGTCATTCGCGCGATTGCGGCGGGAAAGGTCGCGGCGGCGAACATCGACGAATATCTCGGTTTCCGCCATGAACTCAACGTAGACGTACAGATTCCTCCCATTCGTCTGGACGACCGCTGTTCCTGCGGCCGCGTGAACATGAAAGAGCGCAACGCTTCCGAGAGAAAGAAGGACTTCAAGCTCATGGAATGCGGCATGACCGAAGAAGAGGCTCTGCAAGAATCGAGACGGTGTTTAAGATGCGATCACTTCGGTTACGGTATTTTCAAAGGAGGCAGAGTGGAAAAATGGTAACCTTAAAAATCAACAACGTGCCCGTCACCGTAGAGGAAGGAACGACGATTCTCAACGCCGCGGCGAAAGCGGGCGTATCCATTCCCACCCTGTGTTTTCTCAAAGACCTGAACGAAATCGGCGCCTGCCGCGTTTGCGTGGTGGAAATCAAGGGCAAAGAAAAGCTCGTCACCGCGTGCAATAACGTCGTCAAGGAAGGCATGGAAATTCTGACGAACAGTCCCAAGGTCCGCAACACTCGAAAAATTAACGTGGAGCTGATTTTATCCCAGCACGACGCGCACTGCGCCACCTGCGTCAGGAGCCGCAACTGCTCTTTGCAGAACCTTGCCAACGACCTCGACATCATCGACCAGCGCTTTCAGAAAGATTTCGTCAAAGCGACATGGCCGAAAAACTTCCCCCTGATCCGCGACGCGAACAAGTGTATCAAATGTATGCGCTGCGTACAGGTATGCGACAAAATTCAGGATATGCACGTTTGGGACGTGACCAATACGGGTTCTCGCACGACGGTGGACGTATCCAGAGGACGCATGATAAAGGAGACGGACTGCACGCTCTGCGGACAGTGCATTACGCATTGTCCGACGGGAGCGCTCCGAGAGAGAGACGATACCGATAAAGTTCTCGACGCTTTGGCCGATCCCGAAAAAATCACGGTCGTTCAAATCGCGCCGGCCGTGCGAGCGGCTTGGGGCGAGGCTTTCGGGCTTCCGAGAGAATTTGCGACGACCAAGCGCCTCGTTTCGGCGCTCCGCCGCATGGGAGTAAATTATATTTTCGATACGAATTTCTCCGCAGACCTCACGATTATGGAAGAAGGCAGCGAATTTTTGAAGCGCCTTCCCGAAATCAAGCAGTCGGGACTGCCCATGTTCACTTCCTGCTGTCCCGGTTGGGTACGGTTTATAAAATCGCAGTATCCTCAATATGTCTCGCGGCTCTCTACGGCAAAATCGCCGCAGCAGATGTTCGGAGCCATCGCAAAGAGCTACTATGCCGATATTTTGGGCGTAGACCCCGAAAAGATTTTCTGTATTTCCATAATGCCCTGTATCGCCAAAAAGCACGAATGTGCCCTCGACGTCATGAATGACGCGGGTGCGGGACAGGACGTCGACGTAGTGCTCACCACCCGCGAAATCGACCGCCTCATTCGCGCGGAACATATCATTCCGCAGGATCTCAAAGAGGAAGAATTCGACTCCCCTCTCGGCGTCGGCACGGGCGCGGCAGTCATCTTCGGAACGACGGGCGGCGTCATGGAAGCGGCGCTCCGCTCCGCGTATTATCTCGCGACGGGCAAAAATCCCGACCCCGACGCTTTCTATGCCGTCCGCGGCATGAAGGGCTGGAAGGAAGCAAAATTCGACGTCGCGGGAACGGAGATCAGCGTAGCCGTCGCCCATGGGCTCGGCAATACTCGCAGACTGATGGAAGCCATCGACCGCAAAGAAGTGCATTACGATTTCGTGGAAATCATGGCTTGCCCCGGCGGCTGTGCGGGCGGCGGCGGACAGCCCATTCACGAAGGCAAGGAATCCGCCGAGGAGCGCGGGGAGAATCTCAGGAAGCTGGACAAGGAAAATACGCTCCGTTTCTCGCACGAAAATCCTTCCGTCATCAAGTGTTACGAAAATTATCTGCAAAAGCCCCTTTCGCATCGCGCACACGAATTGCTGCATACCGATCATAAAGCGTGGCTAATGCCGAACGAGCCTCAGGAATAAACAAACTTCCCCGCCGCTAAATAGCGGCGGGGAAGTTTTGTAATTGCCGACGGGCGTCCCCGCGTATGCAGGGACGCAGCGCGTCCGTATGCGGAGACATGCCCGTACATTTTGGAAAACGGGTCGTGCCGCAAATTATTCGGAAACGAAATCGATATTGATATTCCCGTTATTGCAATCCGCTTTCAGGAGCTTTCCCCCTTCCTTCTTTTCGGCGGGTAAATTGCAATCCCCCTTTTTGATTGTGCAGGAAATGGAAAAATCCTCCCAAGAGCCTATCACCGTCCCCGTAATGTTTCCGTTTTTCGCCTTTACGTCCAAGCCCTCGCCCACGGCTACTTTCTCAAATTTTACGTCCCCTCCGTTAGCGTCGAGAACTATATTTCCGGAAACGGATACCGCGGAAATTTTAATCTCTTCGTTCGTCGTCGTCACCGAAATATCGGACAAAAGCTCGTCAGGAACTTTCAGTCTGATTTTTCGGAATTCTTCCGAGGGCTTTGTGCCGACAAAGTCCGTCCACGCCTTATCGAGTACGAGTTTTATCGTCAGTTCGTTATTTTCCGAAAGGGAAATATCATAATATTCCTTTTCGTTCTCATAATAGTCTATATAAACCATGTCGTCCTCGGAAATGCCGATTTCTATTTCCCTATCCGTCGCTTCAACGGTAATCGCCTGAACGTTTTCACTCGTCGAGTAGCTTTTCGCGGTGAAATCTCCTCCGTCCGAACAGCTCCCGAACGTGAAAACGAACGTAAAACCTGCAAGCACTGATACAACTCCCGTTAACTTTCTCATGAAAAACCTCCCGATAATTATAATTCTTGACTTTTGTCTCTTTCAATGCTATAATCAGTATAAACCTTTGTGTAACACAAATGTCAAGAAAAAATCGGGGATATTATGGAAAAATTTTTTTCGATCAGCGAAACGGCAAAAATTGTTGGAACGACGTCCGAGACTTTGCGCCATTATGACCGAATAGGTCTGGTAAAACCGCATAAAATCGATAAATGGACGAAGTACCGATACTATTCGGAGGAAGAAATTGTACGGCTCAATCTCGTAAAGACCTTGCGGTGTATGGATTTTCCGCTCGATGAAATCAAGAAAATCCTGAAATCGGACGATTTCAAGGAGATTGTAGAATTTTTAGAGAAGGCGGAACAAAGCGCAAACGAAAAAATCGAAGAACTCATTCAGGCAAAAAGAAAAATCCGGCGGGCGGAGCTATTTTACGAAAGTAAGCAGATTTCCGTAACGTCTGAAAAGGAGGCGTTTACGAGAATTTTTCCGCAGAGAGTTATTTTGCTTTCCAAAACTCTGACGACGCCGACCGTCGGAAATTTATGGAATTATCTGCGGCATTTCTACGCGCAAATCGGAGAAGATAAACGAGAGGACTTTGCCTTTGAAGATTTGGCGGGCATCTATCAAACGGAGGGCGACCCCCGATTATTTGCGGTATGCACGAGGTATTCTCAAACCGAGGGGCTGAAAATTCTCCCCGCGGGAAAATATCTCTGCGCCGACTGCACAGAGGAAACGCGGAAGGAGGTTTCGGAAAAATTACTCAGACGGGCAAAAAACGAATACGGCACAGCTCCGGAGTTTTCCCTCTGTCTGGTCGTGCTTTCGGGAATGTTACAATGGAATTACCAAATTCAGGTTTTTATAGAATCCTGCCCCCTGTAACGGCCGTACTGCGGCAGAATTATTATCGATACTCCCCCTCATAAAACGGGTATGTATGCCTGTCCTGTTCGGTTATTTCACGGAGCACTTTACAAGGTACGCCCACCGCTATCACATTCGCGGGAATATCCCTTTTAACGACACTTCCCGCGCCTATCACTGCATTGTCGCCGATCGTTACGCCCGCGAGAATAATCGTTCCCGTACCTATCCAGACATTATTCCCGACGGTAATGGGCTTTGCGATCTCGATTCCGTCCTTACGCATTTGCGGGTCCAACGCATGTTCGGCTGTCGTAAAGCTGCAATTCGGAGCGATAAAAACGTTATTGCCGAACTTAACTTTCGCTCCGTCCTGAATTATCGTATTATGATTGGCATAAAAATAATTTCCCACTTCTATATTGTAACCGTAATCGCACCAAAAAGGCGGAACGACGGTAATATTTTTGCCCGTTTTTCCCAAAAGCTCTTTTAATATTGCCTGCTGCGCTTCACAGTCATTGGGATGGAGCTGATTATAACGATAGCATTTATCCTTGCACTTTTTGATTTCTTCCTCGTAGGCAGGGTTATAGCTCCCCTTAAAAAAGCAGTTGAGAGGAACTTTTGGTTTTCCGTTCATATTTATTTTCCTCCATTGTTGAAAACTATGATGTCCGTGACAGCACCGAATTTTCGGCTTTTATTTATTTTATCATCTCCCATAGATTATAACAAAAAATATTTATCTGTCAATTTGCCCTTGAAAGAATATACTGCCCCGCATACCGATACCCCGTCCCGATAAATTCAGCGCGCCGGCAACAAGAAAAACGGTAATTTGGACGCCTTAACCATAACTTTTCCGAGCACTTTTCTGTAAATTTAATCTGTATAACAAACACCCTTATCCGAAATATTCGGATAAGGGTGTCAATGGTGCACCTTAAGGAATTCGAATCCCTAGCCTTTGGTTCCGTAGACCAACGCTCTATCCAGTTGAGCTAAAGGTGCAATCAGCAATTCTCTTTCGATAAATTGCTATCATAGTATAGTATTTTTTTTTAGATTTGTCAACTGTTTTTCGCTGTTTTTTTCAAGTTTCTGTGCGTTAAATTTCAAAGAAAATTTTTCAGAGCTTTACCGCACGGACGTGCGCCAAAGGACGATAGACATGCACACGATTATCCCTGACATCTATCCTTAACCGCCTCCCGTCCTTCGCGGGAAGTGACAGCGTGCAATCGATTCCGATTCCCTCTTTCGCCGCGGCACCGCCTTTCATAATATCGTATCCCGTCAGGGCATAGACGAGCCAACGCGCCGCATAAGAAGCAAAACCGTGATCACAGCTTGCAGAAATATTGTTATTTTCCCAAAGCGTACCCGTCCGCTGCGCCATTTTCCCGAAAATATCGAAACATTCCTTCAAGACCTTTTCACGCTCTCCTTCCCGCATGAGCAAATCCAACCGCATATACAGTCCGTACATAACATTGGGCTTCTCCATTTCGGGCAGAAATCCTTCTTCTCTGGAAGGTCCCAGGCGCTTCATCAGTTCTTCAAATAATTCGGGATATTCTTCCTTCGTCGCGCATTTGAACCAAAAGGCGTAATATTGGCACACTTCCGTCAAATATCCCGTCCGCACGAGTGCACCCGTCTCATCCCGTACGAGGTTATCCACAAAAAATTCCCCGTCATAAGCCAGACGTTTCACGGCCTCGCGGATTCTTTCCGCCTTTCGCTTCCATTCCACGTTTGCGTAAACTTTCCCCGCGGCTTCGAGACAAGCGGCATAACAGATATTGGAAGGGATATTGACGCCGCATACATGAGAAGGGGAATTTGCCTCGCTCCATTCCACAAAAATCCAGCTTTCGAGGTTTTCCAAAAGTCCCTCCTCATTTTCCTTCTTTTCAAAGTATCCGAGTATTCCCCTGACATTTTCTTCGGAGTCTGCCACGATTCCTTCACAGCCGTATTGTTCCGCATATTTTTCAATCTCCAGAATATACCACATCGTCCAGTTGGGAATAAAAGTTCCGTCCACGTTGTCCGAAGGATAGCACATGGGAATCATGCCCTCCGGCAGTCCTTTTTTGGAGGCATGGACGTAATTTTCGAGAAAGGCCCTCTCCGCGGCGTTATCCCCCGTGAAAAAACGCTCCGCAACGGAGGAGAACCAGCTGTCCGAAAGCCAGCCCGCCCGTTCGCGAGAAGGACAATCGGTCAAAAGATCGACGGCGTTCTGCGCCAAAGTCGCCCGAGCGGCTTCCATAATCGCGTTTACCTGCCCGTCATCGGAAGAAAAACGCAGCTTTCCGCAGTCGGGATTTTCATAGTCCCTTTGAGAAATTTCCACTTCCAAGCCGTCGGTATATACGACGCAGGCATAACGCACCGTGTACGGCTCAAAGGAAGCGACGCGGAAAACGCCGGCGTTTTCCACCGTCCATTTATGGACACCGGAACAGCCGTTTCGCTTAAAATCGACATAGTTTTTCCCCTTTCCCGCTTCTTCCCATAAGAGCTCGTCAAACACGACATAAATGACGCCCGGACGCTTTGCGCGGATTTTCAGTTCCGTAAATCCCGTAATTGCCCGCCCGAAATCCCACGTCGTATATTTCAGGCCGCTTTTTTCGGATTCGTTCGGAAGATAGACGAACTTCGACACTTCGTCCGTCGCGGACTCCTCCCATTCCTCTATTTTGAATCCCTGTAAAATCGTCCCCACAAGCGTATGCGCACGGTCTCTCCATACGGGAGCATTTTCGTCCGTTTCCACTCGTCCCGACTCTATTTGCTTTAAGGGGAAATGCAGGGCAAGACGCGCGTTTTGCACATGGGAAACGAGCAACTGCGGAATTTTTACCGTTTCCGTCTCCAACGGCTCAAAGCATGCCTCTCCCCGATAAAACCGCGTCCTGTCCGTTTTCAGGCGATAGACCTCCGCAAAAGCCCGCTGAAAGCTGTACCGCTGAACCTTCTGTACTCTGTCGGTCAGACGACAACAGGAAAAATCCTCCGTATGGTATTCTTTGCCGTCGCTGCAAGCCAAATCGCACGCAAAAAAGGGCTCTTGCTTGATCCAGCAATAGGATTCCACATTGCTGCTTTCCACTTCCACGACGATTACTTTTCCCGTAAAAGGAATTTCCGCGACGCGAGCAAATCCGTGTGACGCGCGCTGCGGCCCGAAAGCGAGCATTTTTCCGTCCGCATATACCTTATAGCAGGTCGAAGCCGCTATTTTCATCAGTCCTTGTTTTCTTTCCCCCATATCGAGGAGAAAGCCGAGCGTTACGTTCATTTCTTCCGATAATCCCTTGCCCCATATCGCGTTCATCTTACATTTCTCCGTTATCTTTCAAAGTATCTTTTTCCAAAAGGAAAACGACCTCTATTATTATAACATATTTTTTCTGTTTGTAAAGGAAATTTTGAATTTTTCAATCGGAAAAATTTATTCTTTAATCCAAGCGATTTTTTTTGCCAAAATGGTAGAAGATATTCCGTCCGTATGAGCGAGATAGACAATTTCCACTCCGTGAGGAGCAAGCTGACCTTCGTAACGTTTCCATTCGGGGGAGCCCTTCCAATCCGACCCCACGAACATTTTGTCGAAGCGATAGTTTTCCCAAGCACCCAGCTTATTTTTGTCCGTTTGCGGTACTACTTTGTCTACGTATCGGATAGCGGAAACGATTTCGCAGCGCTGCGCAAAAGGAATCACGGGCGTTTTATGTTTTTCCCGCTCAACCAGCTCGTCGGTGGAAACGCCGACGATTAAAAAGTCGCATTGTTCTTTCGCACGCCTTAAAATATTCAGATGCCCTATATGGAACATATCGTATACGCCCGTCGTATAGCCGATGATTGTTTTCATTTTCCGTTTTCTCCTTTTTGTACTCTCCATATTTTTTATTGCCGTTTTTTCTTCCCTGTCCATATCGTTTTCCCGTTTCCGATGTCTTTGCCGTCTGTTTAGTCTCGGTTGTCCGTATTCTTTCCCGCGGATTTTCCTCTCTTTTTCAATCCGCATATAACGTCTCTGATCACGGGAGAATTCACCCACAAAAACGCGATTATCGCCGCGGCGGAAACGATATAGATATGCCAATCGAGCGTCGCGGCTATCGCCTGTCCGACGATGAGCGAGCAGCTCAGAAAATATCGCGGAAGTCCCTTGTCAAACTTCAAAAATCTGGAAACGTCGGCCATCTGAATATGTGCCATCACCGCGTAAGCGACGGCGGTTGCGGCGGCGGCTCCGTAAGTTCCCGCCGTTCCGATAAAAAAGAAATTTCCCGCGATATTGACGGCAGCGGCAAGAAGAGTGGTAAACATTACATTTTTGTTCTTGTGCATGGCGCTGTAAAGCCGACTGAAATAAGCGGAGACGGCGGAAAAGACCGCTCCGACCAGCAAAAGCGGAACCAATTTCCAAGCCTCAAAATATTCCTTTCCGACATAAATCCTCAAAAGCGGTTTCACGGCCGTAATTCCGAGGATACAGGCGAGAAAGACCAAAAACGTATAATATTTGAACGTGGAAGAGAAGAAAGAAGCGTCGTTGGAAGAATCGTATTCTTTAATGGAAGAAATCCCCCAAGCCTGAGAGAAAATCTGTGCGGCGATATTGACCAGAGCGGGAATTTTCGTCGCTACCGTGTATACGCCCAATTCAGATTCTCCGAGCCTCCATTCTATCATGATTTTATCGGCGGAATGAATCAGCCACCAGGAAATATTATTGACGATGAGCGGCAGAGAATAGAGCGTCATCTGCCGAAGGAGGGCGGGCGAGAATCTTGCATGAAATAAATCCTTTACTACGCCTCCGAACAAAGCGCATAAAACGGCCGTTCCGACATGGGAAAGGATGTTGGATAAAAGGTATCCCTCTATCCCCTTTTTGTAAACCGCGAGGAACAGAATATTCGCCGAAGCCAATATTAGGGTTTGCAGGACGCTGAAAAGCGCAAACAGCTTGTTTTTATCGCGTACTTTGAGATAAACGAGTTCCACGGACGTAACCATGTAAGCGACGACATATGCACAGATGTACCATTTCCAATTTGAAACGGCGGGATAAAATCGGAATAGCGGGGTAAAAAGGACGGTCAGAACGCTTCCGAACAGAATGACGACGAACGCGCAGAGGAGCACGTCCTCCTTTCTGAGTTCGTTTTTCAGTCCGTAACGGAGAACGCTTTCAAAGATGACGACGGAAACGAAGGGAAACAACATCTGAGCAATCGTAAATACGAGCTCGGCCGTTCCGTATTCGGAGGGCGTCATCAAATTGGTATAGAGCGGAACCAATAAAAAGACGATCAGCTTTGAGCCGAGCGAACCGAGCGCGAAAATCAGCGTATTCCCGACGAGTTCCTTAAATTTTTTATTCATTTTTGGACCTCGATGTCTCTTTTGAGTTCTGATATTTTTGTTTTCCGCCCCTCTCTTTGACATTCGGCATTTCTTTGCTTTTCGTTTTTGGAATTTTGCCCTCCTCCGATATTTCTTTCTTCTTGCGATACTTATCGTAATCTATAAACGGCACGCCCCGAAAGTCGTCTTTGAGGTATTTTCTGCCCCGTTTCAAACCGCGGAAGGCGTGTAAATTCCGATGTTTTGCACTGTACGCGCAGGCATCGAAAAATATCCCTGCTTTCACCCAAAAATAAGCCAACGCGTTCCGAAAAGTCTTTTCGACATTTTTTCCGTAAAAATACGCATACCCCGCGACTTTGCAGGCAAACGATTCTTCCGCGTCATACCTGCCTACAGGGGAATGATTGTGTAACGCAGTCGCGTCCGTAGCGAACGCCAAAGAATATTGTTTTCCCACTCGATACGAGAAATCCATATCTTCCCCGAGACAGTAACGGATCAGGACCTCGTCGAATCGAAAATTTTCAAAGACTTCCCGCCGATAAGCGGTAATGCCGCCCGGAAGAATTTCCGTTTTCGTCAAATTATTTTTCATATAACCCGAATTGAATTTTTTTCTTTTGTCCTTAAAGGGGCCGACGTGGAAAAAATCGAAAAAAAACACTTTGAATCGGGAAGAAATGCTGTTTTTCTGCCGCCCGCAAATCCCGAATATTTCGGGGTTTGCGGAAAAGTGTCCGATAATTTTTTCAAAGAAATCCTTGTCCGGAATAATGTCGTCGTCGAAAAAAAAGATGTATTCTCCCGCCGCGTATCGGACGGCGAGATTTTTCGCTGCGCACAGCCCCGATACTTCGGGGGCGTAAAGGTGCTCCACATCCACGCTTTCGGGCAGATTGATTCCCTCCATGCGATATTTTTCCGCCGACTGATCGACGATAATCAGCTTGTCGGGCAAAAGCGTCTGTGCGGCGAGTCCCTCGCAAAATCTCAACAAATCTTTTTCGCGGTTTTTGGTCGGAACCACCGCCGTAAACCGATTAGATTTATTTTCCGCAAACATTTCCTTTTTCCTCCCCTCTTTCCGAGCTCGCCCGTTTCCTATTCCGATTTTGACGGAGTACGGACAAGCCCCGTTCTTTGAAAGAAAAAACTTTCCTCCCCCGCGCGCTTAATCTCACGTCCGAATTATCTTTTTTCCGCGTCCGTTCAAAGCTGTCGTTGCAGAGAATATTTCTTCTTGTCCTTTCCTCTGATTCGCCGCAAAATCCTGCAAAAGAGCAAAGGCAACAGCATATACCAAAAAATCCCCCGCACCAGCGACGAAAATTCTCCCCGCGGATAAAACAGGAGATCGGTCGCCACGATCGCCCAAGACGCATACCATGCGGCATTGTCCGCAGCATCGACTTTTGACTCCGTTTTTTCCAACACTCTTCCGAGCAGAAAAGCGAAACCGAGTATCCCGAAATATCCGAAATTGATATAGGCTTCTGCGACGCAGCTGTACCCCAAAGCGCCGCCGTATTTCCAGAAGGAATAGTCGACGATTTTCGTGAGCCATCTACCCAGCGAACCGTAGGCCTCCGCGGGGTGAACCGCCCAAAAGAAATTCGGGAAAATTTCCGTGAGATTGACGAGATAGGTGACGCCGTAGCGGAAAGGATATTCTTCGGGAACGAGCCTCAGCGTATAAATTACGGTCTGCAACGATTTTCCCATATCGTTGACGGTGGAAAAAATACTTCTGACGTTTTCGACGGAAAAAATATCCCTCCACGTCAAAGCGGCCAGTCCCCCGCTGTTTCGGGTAGCTCTGACGACGGGGAACACGACGAGCACGACCAGCGCGCCGAGCGCGCACAAAAGAAAAATCGTTCTCCTGTTCTTTTTCCGTTTAACCGCCGATTTTTCATATCGGTTTTTTACGCCGATGCCGTAAATGACGAGCAGGAGGGGAATGACCGCAGAAGCTCGGTATCCGATCAATAATTCCACCGCTCCATGCGCCACGATACCGAGCAAGGCGGCATATTCGGCGCGGGATTTCCTCGCGCTCCCGAAAAAGAGGTAGAAGCAGCCGGGCAAAAAGAAATAGGACAGAATTTTCGCGCCCGAAGGAATCGCGGCGAGCGCCGCTTCCTGATACAGAGAAGCATAGCCGTCCGTCAAGGTAAATTTGAGTTTTGTGAGATTGACGTATAATTCGAAAGGAAGCGCGCACAAAGCAATAATCGTTCCCGCAAGGACGACGGTTTCGTCTGCAAGGTTTTCCCGCCCGCTAAAAAATTTTCTTTTTTGTCCTTTTGCGGAGCTTATCGCCGTCAGGAGCAGGGAAAGAAATACGTGAACGGCCAGAATTCCCCCGACGAGTTCCCGAGGCGAAAATTTTCCCGACAGAAGCCCGTCCTTCGTCAGATCGAAGGTATCGAGAAGCACTTGTCCTTGAAGGTAAAGAAAGCACATCAGGACAAACAGAGTGACCACTTTGAAGGGCGTCCCCTTCCATTTCCATAAATGATAAAAAACGAGAGCAAAAACGACCGTCGTCTCTATACATAAGCCCTTCAACAATTTTTCCGAAGAAATCAATCCGCGCAGCAGGTAAGCGACGAGAGTAAGAGCAAACCATATCAAGGAAATTTTGAGCAAATATTTTTTATTTTTAAAATTTTCCGTCATACAATTCCTCTGCCCGCTTCACCGCGTTTTCCACGGAATATCCGCGCCGTTCTATCCCCCGTTTCCGCTTAGAAAACGCGGGCGGAGAAACGGCGTTCGCCCTTGCGCAGGTTTCGGCCCAGACTTCGTCCGACGCTTCCAAAGGCAGCCTGTAAAACAGTCCCAATCCCATATCCGCCTCGTCCGTCACTCTGTCCGAGACCACGCACCGCACTCCCGCCGCCTGCGCTTCTATCAGGGAGACGGGCAGCCCCTCGAATTTCGAAGGCATCAAAAACACTTCGGCGGCTGCGAGCAGCTTGTCCACATCGCCGCGAATCCCCGCAAAAATCACTTTTTCTCCCAGGCCTTCCCTTTTTGCCGACTCTTCTATATATTTTCTCCGTTCTCCGTCTCCGACGAGAAGCAATACTGCCCGAGGATTGAAAGCGCGCAAATACTCTTTGAATACGGACAAAATTTTTTCATGATTCTTCACCTCGCAGAACCTTGCGACGCTCACAAAAATATCCTGTTCTTCCGAAACTTTAAGCTCTTTTTTTATTTCCTTTCCCGTCCCCGTATCCTTTCCGCCGAATCGGGAAAGCTCTATGCCGTTCGGAAGAATCGCCCCTTTTTCGGGGCAGGGCTCCTTAAAAAAAGCTTCGTATGCATCCTTCCCGCAGGCGACTTTTTTTGTGGCGTAACGGTCGATCAGCCGTCTGGCGTAAGCCGCATATATCCTGCGTATTGGAGAATTTTTTTGCCCGTCGTATGCGGTATGGCTGTGCATGATGCGCACGGGGACCCCCTCCTTGTACGCCGCGCGAAGCAAAAATCCCCCGAAGGAATACACATGACAATGTACGGCGTCAAACGGCCCTTCCTCCCTCAGAAATTTTCGGAAAGCGCGGAGATATAAGCGCAAATTTTTTAAGCTTACCGCATATGGATTGTGAAAAATCTTTCCGCCCGCGGATAAAATCTCCGCCTCATAGGCTCCGACGTAATCGGTGTTTACCGAAAAATACAGGTCGAACCTTTTCCTGTCTATATACCGGAATATATTCATGACGAACGTTTCCTGCCCGGCACGATCCAACCTTCCGAGAATCTCCAAGACCTTTTTCATGCGTTCTCCCGCGTTTTCAGAGCATAATAGACCGCCGCTGCCAAGGCGCCCGCGCCCTGAAAAATAAAATAAAAAATCGTCATGACGTCATACAGCCGAAAGATGCAGGCGACGATCAAAAAGGGCATAAATAACCCCGAAATCCCGATTTCTTTATCCAGCCGACTCCTGAGATAGCTCAATCTTCCGCCCTTTTCCAAAAGTTCTGTATTTTCTTTTCCGGTCGCGGTTTGTGCTCCGTTCTTTCTGTTGTTTTCCCCTTTTTCTCTGTTCGTTTCCTCGTTTGTCCTGTGCATTTTCCAGCTTTCTCTGTTCTCTTCCTCGTTTGCCCTATGCGTTTCTTTGTCCGCTATGTTCGTTTCCCCGTTTGTCCTGTGCGTCTCTCCGCTTCCTCTGTTGACTTCCATATTTCCCCAACTTTTTTCTATATTTTTCCCGTCTGCCCCGTTCTTTTCACTTCTTTGAGATTCCAGAACGCAGCAGGTATATTTCTGATGAATGAGCCGCGCCAACAATCCGAAGGCGGAAGATAATCCTCCCATTGCAACCCAAAGTCCCGCATGCTCTGTAAAGCGCGTAGAATGACAGGCGGCGACGCCAACGGAGAAAAACACAAACGCGGTGATAAAATAGCCGCTGAATGCGTCTATGCACCCGCCCATGGGTGAGCTTGTCTTTTTCACGCGGGCGATGTTGCCGTCCACGCAGTCCATAACGAGCCAAAGCTCCACCAATACGACGCCGACGGCGCGCCAGAGGGCGGAATCGACGCAAAGAGCCGTACAGCCCGCCAGCGCGACGAAAATCGAAAGGACGGAAGCGCTCCACGCGGAAAAGCCGAGATTGATAAACAGGAAGGTAAAGGGAAAGGACAATTTGCGTATAATCCATTTTACCCAAAGCGAACTTTTGCTGTTTTTTTTCTTAGGCAAGGAACGGACAATTTCTCCCCAGGAATACATATTACCTCCTCGACGGTTATTGTCCCGTCAATATTTTTTGCAGTTGCCCGCGGACGACGCGCAAATCGAAACTTTTCACTTTATTCCGATTATAGGAAGAGAACGCCTTGCGTTTTTCCCCGTTCAAAGCGAGTTTCTCGATCGCCTCCGCATATCCTTTCGCGTCGAATGTCTCTACCAGGTATCCGCCCATTCCCTCGTCGATGAGGTCGGTATTTCCCCGGATCCTCGACGCTACCACGGGCTTACCGCAGGCCATCGCTTCCATGAGCGCCACGGACAGTCCCTCGTGTACGGAAGGCAGAGCGAACAAGTCCGCGGAATTGCAGAGCGTTCCTATATCCCGTCTGAATCCGAGCAAATGTACCCGTTCGGACAATCCCCGTTCCTCAATGAAGTGTTTAAGTTCTTCCCGTCTTTCTCCGTCCCCCGCGACGATATAATGTACGTTTTTCAAATCCAAGCGAAGCAGTGCTCTCATCACGATTTCGTGATTTTTTCTCGGAATAAGTTCTCCGACGGACAAGACGAGAAAATCCCGTTCGGAAAGTCCGAGCTCCCGTCTCAGGTATCGGGGATCGGGAGCATAGACGAATTTAGAGGTATCCACGCCGATTCCGTCCACCTTATAAATTTCCCTTGCGTGAAAGGATTTTGCGGCCTCGTAGTCCTCCCGATTGATCGTAATGAGCACGTCGGTATATTTCGATAAAAATTTTTCCGCATGATAATACAAAAAGCGTTTCAGGGCGGGAGCCCCTTCGTAGAAATGAAATCCGTGCGCCATATAGACGACCCTGCACCCGCATTTTTTCCCCGCGAGCCGCCCCATGAGTCCGCCTACCGGCTCATGACAGAAAACGGTGTCGTATTTTTCTTTTTGAATGAGTTTTTTCAGCTGCCGATAGGCGCCGAAATTACGGAAGTCATAGGGACTCCTTTGAAAATTCATTCGATACATGCGGAAAGAGAACTCATTTCGGAGCTTGGAGAAAAAATCTCCCGTTTCGGAGCAAGCGCATTCCACGGTAAAGCCCTTTTGCTGTAAATCGAGGATATGCGGGACAAGAAAATTCCAGATCATCGAATCGGTCGTGCAAACGACGAGAATTTTTTCCATATTCCCCCCTATATCGATTATTTTCCCCCTTCCTGCCGTTTTTATCCGTTTTTTATCGGCAGTTATCTCGTTTCTTATCCGTTTTCTGTTTTTTCTTAACGGTCATTGTCTTTCTTCTTGTCGGTCGTTATCCCGATAATTCTTCCCGCAGACCGCGAGCACTGTTTTTATCATGATTCCCCATTCCCGAAACAGGGAGAAACGTTCTACGGCGCGGAGATTGTATTTCATTTTTTCAGGCAGAATTTTTTCGAGATAAATGCGGTCCGCCTCCCCGTTTGCCCCGTCCAAAAGAGCGCTCTCGTCCTTGTAATAAATGCTCGCTTCGGAAGTGATTCCCGCAGGCAATAACAAAGTAGCCCGCATTTCGGGCGTATAGTGAGCGACGTATTTTTCCACTTCGGGCCGAGTCCCGACAAACGTCATTTTTCCCCTCCATACGTCGAGGAGCTGACAGACCTCGTCCAGCCTGTACTTTCGGATAAATTTTCCGACGCGGGTAATTCTCGCGTCGTTTTTAACGGTCACTCGCGGACCCGTTTTCTCGGCGTCCGCGACCATGGTCCGGAATTTGAAAATGCGAAAGGTTTCGCCGTATCTCGTCACCCGTACCTGCCGAAAGAACACGGGGCCGCTCGAATCGATTTTTATCGATAAGGCGAGACAGAGAAAAAGCGGAGAGAGTACGACGATGAGGAGGGAAGAAAGAAGGAAGTCGAAAACTCTCTTAAAAAACAGACTGCCCTTTTTCTTTTTGAGAATATCGTAATATTTCTTTACTTCCTCACACTGCATTTCAGAAGGCAGGGCTTTCCATTTTCTTAAAATCATTCAGGTATTCTCCCGCGATTTTTTTATAGCGTTCGGCGACGAATTCTATTTCCCGATTCGTCAGTTTTGTATGCAAAGGCAGCGTAATTTCGTTTTCAAAAAAGGCGTAGGCGTTGGGATAATCGGAAATATCGAATCCGAGATTTTTGTAAGCGGTATGCATGGGCAGGGGCTTATAATGCACGTTGCAGGCGATCCCCGCCTCCGCCATTTCGGCTATAATCTCGTTTCTCTGCTCGTTTGCAATGCCGGGAATCCGAGTGATATATAAATGTCCCGAAGATTCATATTCGTCCGTATAGTGCGAAAGCACCTTTATTCCCGTCCTTAAAAAAGCGGAATCGTAGAAACGAATGAGCGCCCGCCTTCTGTCCAGCATTTCCCCGTATCTTTCCAACTGCGCGAGGCCCAAAGCGGCGGCGATGTCGGTCATATTGCATTTATACCAAGTTCCTACAATATTGTATTCCCAAGCGCCGAGTTTGGTCTTTTCCAAAGCGTCTTTTGACTGTCCGTGGAGAGAAAAGAGCTGTAACATTTTATAAATTTCCTCGTCGTCAATTCCGGGGACTTTCCGCCAGACCAAAGCTCCGCCCTCGGCCGTAGTCAGATTTTTTACGGCATGGAAAGAAAAGGCGGAAAAATCTGCAAGGCTTCCCGCGGTTTTTCCCTTCCGCCGCGCTCCGAAAGAATGAGCCGTATCCGCAAGAATTGCAACCCTGCCCAGCGCCTTTTGAATCGGTCCCGAGGGCCGAAAACGAGAACGCATTTTTTCGACGACCTCATAAATGCGTTCATAATCGCAGGGAATGCCGGCTATATCCACGGGAATAATTGCCTTCGTGCGATCGGTAATTGCATTTTCCAATTTTTCATAATCCATTTCCGGGCGTTCCGCCTGAATGTCGACGAGCACGGGCCTCGCCCCGACGTGACAGATGACGGACGCGGAAGCGGTATAAGTATACGCGGAAGTAATCACTTCGTCTCCCGGACCGACATCTAAAAGGCGCAGAGCCAGCTCGGCACAGGCGGTCTGAGAATTCAGACAAACCGCTCTGTTTACGCCGCAGAAAGCGGCTATTTTTCTTTCAAATTCCTTGACCTTCGACCCGGTCGTAATCCAGCCGGAACGAAGCACCTCCGCAACCCTTTCTATTTCGAGCTCGGAAATATCCGGCGGAGAAAATTGTACCGTCATAAAACACCTCTTTCAGATAGTATTTATCATTTCATAATATTTTATCCCGCCTTTTCCCGCTTCTTCATCGTTCTCCGTTTTTCGCTCTTTGGCTCCACCCTTTTTAAGTTCCCGCTTCTATCTTCTGCTATCTTCTTCTTTCTCCGCTTTTTCCTCTTTTTATCTGTTCCCGTTTTTTGTCTTGCAGGAATTTCTCCGCATTTCTCTTATTTTTTTCGTCGATTTCCCTTTTTCGTTCCTCCGAATCTCTTTCCCCTTTTCCCTGTTTCCTGCTTTCCGTCTGTTTCTGATTTTTCATTTCCCCCTAAAATGCTTTTTTCTTTTTTTACCTCATTCGATTTCTTCCGTCTCCGTTTCTCCGTCTTTGTTTCTTCTGCCTACCTTTCCTCCTGATTTTATTCTCTCTCATTCTCTTTTCCTCAGTCCGCCCACCTTTTTCCGTTTCCCAGTTCCGACAATTCCCCTCTGTCTTTTCGTTTTAATTTTTTGCCCGTTTATTGCAACAAAAAAAGGACGCATGTTTCCATACGTCCTTTTTTTCTTATTCTGTTTTAATCCTTCACGCTGAATTCTTCCACATGCGGACAGCAGATTTTTTCGAGAAGCGGTCCCGCGGGAGCCACATAATCGCAAGCCTGTAACAGCAGCTTTTGCACGGCGGGCAGTTTATACGTGGGATAGGTTTCGTGACCGGGGTTGAAATAAAAGAGTTTCCCCCGTCCCCGCTTAAAGACGCAGCCGCCGCGAAGGACCTCGCCGCCCTTAAACCAACCCACATAAACCAATTCATCGGGCGTAGGAATATCGAAAGGTTCTCCGTACATTTCCTCGTGCGGAATATCGATAAATTCTCCTAATCCATGCGCGATGGGATGCGTAGGATCGACGCACCATAACCGTTCGTGTTCGGCGTCCTCCCTCCATTTCAGAGAACAGGACGTTCCCAATAACTTTTTGAACATTTTAGAATCGTGGGCGGAGTGTAAAAATACCATACCCATGCCGCGCAGAGCCCTGTCTGCGACCTTGGAAATCACCTCGTCCGCGACGGCGAGATGATACCAATGTCCCCACCAGAACATCACATCAGTGGAGTCGATGATTTCATCCGTGAGCTGCTCGGCCCCCTTGTCATTCAGAGTCACGAGCGTGGTTTCATGTCCCGCCTTTTTCAAAAACTCCGCGATACAAACTCCCATGCCCTCGGGATAGGCTTTTTTCCCCTCTTCCGAGTCCATGGCCGCATTGTGTTCGCATACCACGGTAACTTTCATATGGATAATCTCCTTGTCCTTCGGACTCAATCGAAATAATAAGGTTTACCCGTCCTGTCGGACTCGTAAATTCCTTCGAGAATCTGCGTGACGACAGCCGCCTGATCCGCCGTGACATATAATTTCCCTTTTCCGAGGACGGCATTCGTGAAGGTGACAGCCTCAATATCTTCGGGGGCGCCCGCACCCGTTCCCTCAAAGAACGCAACCGCACCGCCGCTCAAATCGGGGGTAATCATAGCCTGTTTTCCGCCGATGACGGTATTGATTCTCAACCCGTCGAGCATATCGGCGCCCGCCTTATCTCCGCAGATCGTGGTCACGGCTTCTATGGGATTTGCCATATTCAGAGCCCAGCTGGATTTCAGATTGATGAGCGCACCGTTTTTCATGACGACGAAGCCGAAAGCGCTGTCCTCCGCCGTAAATTTTTCGGTATCCCAATCGCCCCAGATATTTCCGGTATTCTTCTGTTGATTGAGTTTATGGAAAGTCTTTCCGACGCAGAAAGCGGGCTCGTAATTGTTCATCATGAACAAAGTAAGGTCGAGTGCATGCGTGCCGATATCGATAAGCGGACCGCCGCCCTGTTTTTCTTTATCGATGAACACGCCCCAGGTAGGAACGGCGCGGCGACGGATGGCAATCGCTTCCGCATAGTAAATGTCGCCAAACATGCCGGCTTCGGCCTGTTGTTTGAGGTAGAGAGAATCCTTACGGTATCTGTTCTGATAACCGATGGTTAAAACCTTGCCGGCCTTGTCGCGGGCGGCGAGCATCTTTTTCGCCTCTTCGTAATTCATGGCCATGGGCTTTTCGCACATGACATGTTTTCCCGCTTGCAGAGCGGCCACGGTAATTTCGCAATGCGAACAGTTGGGCGTAAGAACAAAGACCGCGTCGATGCTCTTGTCCTTCAAAAGCTCCTTGTAATCCGTGTATACTTTTGCGCCGGGGACGCCGTATTCCTTGCAAGCCTTTTCCGCGCGTTCCTCGATAATGTCGCAAAAAGCCACTATTTCCGCGGCGGGGTTGCGTTTTTGTGCAGGCAGGTGTTTGCCGTTCGCAATTCCGCCGCAGCCGATAAAGCCCATTCTTACCTTGTTCATTTTCCTTTTCTCCTTTATTTACCGAATTTTTTCATATTTTCCAGACTGCGGCGGAGGTATTCTTCCTCTCCGCAGGGGAATTTTTCCACTTCGAGCACCGCCCATTCGATACCTTGGCGATTCGCCTCGTCAAATACGGCGGGCATGTCAACGGCGCCTTCGCCTACCACGGGCTGGGCGGCTTCCCGCGCATTTTCCTTTGCCGCTTCCTTGATATGGACAAACGAAAGTTTTCCTTTCAATTCCCGCATTTTTCCTACGGCATTGAGTCCCGCGACCGTAGCCCAGAACACATCGAGTTCCGCTTTGAGTCCGTCCACGTCTTTGAGAATTTTTCCGACATAATCCCTTCCGTTTTCAAATTCATGCGCATGGTTATGGTAGCCGAACCCCACGCCGCGGGCATCGAGGATCGCTTTTGCTTTCTTTGTACTCTCGATGAGAGCCGCATATTTTTCCGGCTCTTCAAATTCTGCAACCCCCACCCAAGGAATAAAGACATACTTGATTCCGAGCGCGTCGATAAAGGGTAAACTTTCCTCAATCGCTTCGGGCCGAATGTGCGCCGAAATCCCGACGAGCTGATATTTTTCGAGCAGCGCTTTCATTTCTTCGGGCGTCTTGCCGTAAAATCCGGCGAATTCTACTCCGTCGTAGCCCGCTTCGGAGACTCTCCGAAGCACTTCTTCGGCGCCGTCCCGCCCTGCGGTTTCTCTTAAACTATATAACTGAACTCCGTATTTCATCGTTATGCCCACCACATATTTTCGTTATTTTCGGTGATGATACTTTCTTTCACCAGCTTGATTGCTTTTTCCAGTCCTTCTTTCGGAGACATTAAACCGTCCTCGTGCTCAATGGAAATAGAGTCGTCGTATCCCGCCACTTTGAGCGCGGAGAAAATCTGTTTCCAAAGCCCTATATCGTGTCCGTAACCGAGGGTACGGAAGGACCATGAACGCCCTTTCGCTTCGGTGAAGGATTTGGTATCGAGTACGCCGTTTTTGCGGATATTGTGTTCGATGAGCTGGGTATCCTTGGCATGGAAGTAGTAAATCGCGCCGGCATCGCCGAGATCGCGAATGACTTCCAGCATATCCATTCCCTGCCAGAACAGATGAGAGGGATCGATATTCGCGCCGATGAGTTTCCCGACCGCCTCGCGGAGTCTCAAAAGCGTGGCGGGATTATATACGCAGAAGCCCGGGTGCAATTCGAGCGCAATTCTTTTTACGCCGCAATCCGCCGCAAACTTGACGGCCTTTTTCCAATAGGGAATGAGCACCTCGTTCCACTGCCATTCGAGTACCTTGGGATAATCGGGCGGCCAAGCGCAGGTTACCCAAGACGGCGCCTTTGCGTCGAGATCGGAGCCGGGGCACCCGGAAAAAGTAACGATTCTGTCTATTCCGATCTGTCCCGCGAGAATGCACGCGGCCTCGAAATCCGCCTCAAATTTTTCCGCGACGGACTTATCGGGATGTACGCAATTCCCGTGCACGGCCAAAGCGGAGATACCCATATTGTATTTCTTAAACGTTCCGAGGAGCTCCTCGCGCGCTTTTTTGTCCTTGCTTAAAACGAGCGCGTCCGCATGAGCTTTCCCGGGGTATCCGCCCACTCCGAGTTCGAATTCGTCGACGCCCAGCCCTGAGAGATATTTCAGACTTTCGTCGAGACTGTAATCGCCGAGGATACCGCTTACGACACTGACTTTCATAATTTTTTACCCCTTTTTCAGATTTTTTCTTTAATGACGACGTTATCCCTCGCGGAACGTTCCGCCGCTTCCATCAATTTATATACGCGGACGACTTCTTCCCGCCGAATCGCCTTTTCCGCTTTTCCCGCGCAAGCCGCCGCAAAGTTTTTATAGTACGCGAAGGGTTCGGCATGTACGATCGGAAGCGGTTTTTCCTCCACCGAATTTCCGATTCTCGGAGCCATGGTCCGCGTGAATCCGTTCCCGGCTTTAATTCCCTTCAACTCTTTGTCCTCGCGGACGAGGACTCTCGTAATGCCGCCGGAGAGATCCCAATCCGCCACGGTAGCGGTTCCCTCCGTGCCGTATACCTGCCAGCGCGGCAAATTGCGGAAACAGTCGGTGGCGACGACGATGCGGTATTTCATTCCGTTCTCGAAATTGACGGTAAGGGAACACCCGTCGTCCACTTCTTCCCCGTAGATGTAGCTGTATTCGCAATACAGGCTTTCCACGGGCGATTTGATCATCATCAACATCTGATCGATGAGGTGCACGCCCCAATCCAGCATCATGCCGCCGCCGTGCGCTTTTTCTTTCCGCCAGGCACCGGGAATTCCGTTCCCGCCCATTACGCGCGACTCGATACAATACGCCGCCCCGACGATTCCGTTGTCGACGATGTTCTTTACCGTCAGAAAATCGTCGTCCCAACGGCGGTTCTGATGTACTTCAAAGACCACACCCGCTTTTTCCGCGGCGTCGTACATTTCTTCCGCTTCGCGGCTGCTCATGCCGATGGGCTTTTCGCAAATGATGTTTTTTCCCGCTTTCGCCGCCGCCTTTACATATTCCGCGTGAATGTCGTTCGGCGTGGCAACGAGTACCGCCCCGACCGACGGATCCGCCCAAATTTCCGCCGCGCTCTTATAGGCTCGATAGCCGTTCTTTTCCGCGAGCGCGGAACGCTCCGGATCGATATCGTAAGCGCCCGTGACGCGAATGGGAAATTCGGGTTTGCTTTCGCAGTATTTTTTCAGACACTCAGCATGATATCCGCCCATGCCGCCGTAACCGATAATGACAAGGTTCATTTGAAAATCTCCGTAAAACGATTGACAAGTTTATTTTGTAATGATATAATACCACTGAATATTGCGAATTTCCACTCATTATTCCACAACAATCTACCATATATTGACATCATGAAACAAAACATCATTTACGAAGCCTTTCACGATAAAACGGATACGATCAAATTTTTCAAGAGCGAGCATTATGACACACATGCTCATTTTCATCGCTGCATCGAAATGTTGTATGTGATTGACGGAGCTATCGAATGTACAGTCAATGAACAAAAATTTTGCGCGAAGAAAGACGAGCTAATCTTCGTGCATAAATGCGGAGTGCACGAGCTCAAAGCGGCACCCGACTATTCCAATTATGTATTGATTATCGGGCAGCGTTATTCAGACGATTTTCAAGGGATATTTCAGACGGAGACTTTGCCCGCACACCTCGATGATCAAGAATTCAACCGAAGCCTGCTCCCCCATTTTGAAGCGCTCAATCGCCTTTCGTCCGTATCTTCCGAGCTCATCAAAAAGGGATATATCGATATTATTATCGGAAGCCTCTTGGAGCATTACCAAACGTTACCGGCGTCCGCCACGCCGAAAATCAGCACGATTATGGAGGCGTTGAACTATATCGACGAGCACTATGCCGAACCTCTGTCGCTCGATTCAATTTCATCTGTGTTCGGGTATAATAAATATTATTTTTCCCGCCTGTTCAATACGTATATCGGAGAAAACCTGAACAACTATATTAATATGTTACGAATCCGCAATTTAGTTTCATCGGCCAAAAAGAAGGATAATCCCAATCTTTCGGAATTAGTTTTTGAAAACGGTTTCGATTCCATGACGACTTTTTATCGTAGCTTTTCCAAATTTTACGATCGTTCTCCCACCGAGGTTTTCAAAAAGAGTTAAAAAATCCCCCGTCGGATGACGGGGGATTTTGTGATGCAAAAGATTCGGTTATCAAAAGCTCAAACAACCATGCGCATGCTCATCGCTCTAAGGCGATTGAGCATTTTCAATTTTTCTTCCATATCTTCGGTAATTTTCTCATTTCTTTCGGAGTTCATCAATTCAGGTTGACCGAGGCGAATTGCATCTTTCAAAATTTCCAAAGAAGAAAGGGCGTCGTGCCAAATATCGGCAAGGACATTTAATTTTTTAGGTTCTCCGAACATATAGCTGCATTGTTTCATGAGAATTCGGAAAAAGTTCGTATATTTTATAGCGAATTCCAACCAAGAGGATAATTCTTCCACGGTCCAGCTTTTTTCCAAAAGCATGCGGTAAAAAGAAACGTATTGTATATAATTTCTTTCACAGAAATCCTTTTTCAGTTTATTCAAGGCATCGGCCCGAAGATAGAGCGGACATTTCTTTGCGATTTCCAACTGAACGGCAGAATCGGGAGAAGCGAAGCGTTCTTCAAAGGAATGGTAAGTTTGTTCGATGACGTCAAACGGGACTTCCTTTTCAGTGAAATGAAAGATAGCAATCCCGTCATTTTCACCGACGGTAAACATTTTTCGTTTCAGGTCGAATTCATAAACCAATAAATAATGAGGAGCATGCTTCTGATTATAGTATTGAGTTCTAGTGGGAAGATAAAAGCTGTCTGCACCCAAGATAACCGGATTTCCGGAGCGAACAGCAGTACATAATTGTTTACAGACGTCTTCAAAACGAACTCTTTTTTGACAGATACCCGTCAAAGCGCTGAATTCGTCCTCGTCCAAAATTTCATGTTCGCGAATATCCAGAGTTTCGTTATCATCGCTAAAATCGATATCGATCGTATAATTGCAGACGACATAATCTGCGGGGATTCCGAAAGCTCCATAAGCGGCGACAAGTTGTTGATAAAAACAGTTTCTGAACCAACAGTCATTATAGTGTATAATGTTCTTCAATACTTTCTTTTGCATCATTTTTTTCCGAGGATTGTTTTTTAATTTCCTCGGCCTCCTTCAAATTAATTATTTTTGTCGTAAAGTGGTAAAACGTTGTCCGCCCGACACGCGAAAACATTGTTTATGCGACGAGAGAATTTTCAGCTCCCGACAGTAACAGGCCGACATAGTACTCCACTTTTCCTTCCAGATCATCTGCCTGAATATCCAGAAAGTAAGGAAGTCCATTATATATAAACTTTACCAACGCAACTTTTCTTTGCCCTTTATCGGTATATCCGTATTCGACTTGAATTCCGGAAATCATTATCGAATCTGGAAGATTTTCATATGATTTTAATTTATTAAATTTTTTATCTGGTAATAACAAGATTTGCACAGAAACATCAACCATTTCCATGTTTTGCGTAAAAAAAACAATCTTTGATTAAAAAATGTCAACTCTCCCGTTTCTTCTAAATTTCCTTTAGTGGAACTATTCATCAAACAGTTATTTATATTTTCGGGATAATACAAAATATTCAAATTGTTTTCCTCGGTAAACGATATCGGGTCTTCAATTTTGCTGTTGATAATTTCACCGTCATCTAAATACGTCTCTTCATCATCTTCTAAGAGCATATTTATATAATTCTCTAATTTTCCTGTTTCATTTGCTGTTTCAATATCTAAATAATATGAAACATCTTCATATATAAATTCCCCCCAAATTTGTTTACCATTATTTGAATTATTAATTGAATATTGAATTGCTAATTCCGAAATATAGGTATTTTGGCATAAATTATTATATTTATTTAAGAATTCAAAATCGCAATCTGTTTTTATTTGAATCATTAATGAAATATTATCCATTAATCCATTTTCTTCATCCAAAACAAACATATCTTGAGAAATAAAAGCAAGTTCATTCGTTTCTACTATTTTCCAACTTTGTGATATTATATTTTTTTCTTTATAATAGAGAATATTTAACCCCTTTTCTTCCAAGAAAAAATTAATATCCTCTATTTTACTCTTTAATAATTCATTTTGTTTATAATATTTTCGTTCATCTTCACTTTCATTTTTATGATTTGAAAGGTAAACAGGAACAAATACTCCAAATCCAACAGCAACCAACGTTATACTTGCAGCGATAGCCTGCCAGTGAAAGCGCCGCTTTATATGTTTTTCCCTAAAAATTTCGTACTTCACTTTCGGGACTAAATTATCGTTTGTTTCGTAGGTTTCCGGAAGATTTTTAAATTCTTCCCATTTGTCTTTCTCTTTTTTCATAGTTACTCCTTTAATTTTTCTTATGAAATCGTCATAATTAAAGCGTCATCAATGTTCAGATAACTATCAAGCTCCATATATCCTTGGTCGGAAGTACTATATCCACTACTGACATATAAAAAAGTATCTGTACGGAAATTTATATCGTTTTTATAGTAAGCAATTGTTTTGTAGCCATATACCATCATCATATGACCAATATTAGCATCTTCTTTTATAATTCTCATATAATTTTCCCCAACCGGGTGAAGAATATCATAAACAAAATTATATTTACTACAAAAAACTATACCGACTTTATTTTGATTGATGGCATCTTTTAAGGCATCCAAATCTACGGTTTTTGTTCCTTTATAAAAAGAAGTATACGATAAATCATAGCCAGCATTATCTACATATTCCGATAAGCCGTTCAAAAATTGACTTTGAGAAGTTCCGCCACTGCCGACATTCGTATCCATTAAATGATATAAAGTGGCCAATACAGTTTGTGTTGTGCTGTCCATTCCGTCCGGATAATAAAAATAATATCCACTGCCAAGAAGTATTCCTGGGATATAATCAGGGACTAAATTTTCATACCACCTATCGTAAAAAACAACAACGTTTGTTCCAGCCGCTGGAGCACATGAATTAGTTATGCTGGAATCCGAATTTCCAAAAGATGGAGCAGAATAATAACTGACATCCTCTACAATTTCATAATAATCAAATTCAATTTCATATGTAGCATCAGCAGTTTCCCCTTCTCCCCCATATATAAAATCGTCATCGCCGTCAGCGCAATAAAAAGTTTCATTTGCCGTATTCTCAAGCTCGTCTGCTTTTGCAGCTTGTCCGACCAACGGACCGACATTCAGAACGGCGAAGGCAGCGCAAAGCGCCGCGATTGCTACTTTGGATACTCTGTTAACTTTTTTCATAAAATACAATCTCCTTTGTGTGTTAGCATAATATATAACAATTCAGACAAGGCTTTCGTACGCAAAATTTTATTCTTTTTTATAAATTTTTCTCAACCTTTCTTCTAAACGGCTAATTTGACTAGAAATTGTACTTTTAGGTTTGTTATACATTTTCGCAATTTCGCTGTAAGAAAACCGAAACCAAAAATGATAGATAATTAAATCCTTTTCATAGGAGTTCAATTGCCTAAAAATTTCGTTAATCAACAGATGATGCTCCAAATAATCCCGGTCTTCCTCATTCATCCAAACCCGACTTCTCATGGCAGTAAGTTCTGTCAAAGAACAAATCCGTTTTTCTTTTTTCAGTCTGTTCTTCGCCAAATTTTTGAAAATCGTCGTAAACCATGCACAAGCGTTACTTCCGGGTTTATATTTATGCGCCTTTTTAGAAATCAAATAATATAAATCGTGAATGGTATCTTCAATATCGGCTTTTTGATAAAAGAACTTATTCCCGATTGCATACAGAGCTTTTCCTACTAAATGATGAATCTCGTCCAAGGCACCCATATTTTTCTGCGCCAATTGAATTAATAAATCTCCTAAAATTTTATTTATCTCTTTCTCCATTTTCTTATGTATCCCTTAACCGTTGGTTTAAGTTGTTGACAGTATTTTTGCATAATTTTAACAACTATGCTTTATTTGGATTTTCAATATTATTTCACTTTCACCTTTATTATACCATATTCTTCCTTCATGTCAAATAATTTCCATTCGATTTATTCCTTATTTTGGAAATCAATAACAATTATACCAAAATTTTCCATATTTTTAATTCAAATTGCATATTTTCTCTTATAAAAACTGATTCAACACTTCAATTTTCGTTTCTTTTTTACTTCTCCAAGTCAACGAAAAAGCGCCGCCTAAGCGACGCTTTTTCTATTTTTATCCATCTATTTCAAAAATTTATTAGCTCTAATTTACAGACACAGCCTTTTCCTTTACATTTTCTGAGGAAAATCGGTATTTTCTTCCGAATATAAGCCCTACGCCGAAAGTGAGAATTTCCGTTACAGACATAACCCACCAAAGCGCGGCCCCATCGAACAATACGGGCAATAAGAGGATGAGTAATCCGCTTAAAAAAATCCCACGGATGAGAGAAATCGTCAGGGCTCCTATCGGCCGCATAATTGCCTGATAATAATAGGTAAAGAAAATATTCACGGGCAGGAGAAGAAAAGACAGTGCATAAACTCTGAATATATTCGGAGCAATCTCCTCAATCGCAGTATTCGTTTCCATAAAACCTCGGACAATGGGAAGCGGCAATATTTCCGCGACAGCAAATGCGACGACACCGAGAATCAAGGCAGAAAAAATTCCATATTGTTCTATCCGATAAATATTTTTCTTCTCTCCGGCCCCATACGCCTGAGACACAATAGGCTGAGCCGCCTGCCCCACGCCATAGGAAAGACTTTGCACCAATACAGAAACATTGATAATGACGCCATAAACGGCCAAAGCGTCAGCTCCTAAATATTTCATGATTTGATTATTGAACAGCATTGTAAGAATCCCCATGGCTAAATCCACGACGAATACAGAAAAGCCCGCAATAAAAACAGCTGACGCTTTTCGGAAAAATGCGTTAGGACGTACAAATTTCAATCCGTTTTGCCGAGAAAAGAAATGAGAAACGAGAATACAGACAGCGAGAACTTGTCCGAGAGCCGTAGCCAATCCTGCTCCTTCCGCGCCCATATCGCACACGAATACAAAGAAATAATCTCCTCCGATATTGAATACGCCGCCCGTAATGACAGCCGCCATGGCTTTTGTAGGCGCGTTATCGTTACGAATAAAACAGGACAGAAATTGTCCCATCGTAAAAAGCGGCATGGAAAACTTCATCCATTTGAGATATTTTTTTGCCAGCGGCAAAAGAGAATCGTCCGCTCCGAACAGCCGCAAGAGGGAATTTTCAAAGGCGAGAAGAAGTCCCCAAATGAGTAAAGCCACGATCACGGCACAGATAAAAGCCACAGTAAAAATTTCCCTGCCCCGTTTTTCATCGCCTTCTCCCCTAGCTTTGGACATGAGGGAGCCGCCACCCACACCAAACAATAAACCGAGACTTAAAATAATCGTCCAAATCGGCATGACGATAGACAGAGCAGCCGTACCGCTCGACCCTTCGTATTTTCCGACCATAATCGCATCTACTATGGAATAGATAGAGACGATTACGGCACTTCCCAGACCGGCAAACAAATAGCGCAGATAGGTTTTACCCAAAGTCTTATGTTGTAAAGCCATACTTACCTCAAAAAAACGCCGGACAAGAAGTCGGTTTCAACCCGACCATCTTATCCGGCGCATAAATCGTATTTATGTCACCTTCCGATGATTCAAGTATGAAGTATTCTATCAAAAAATATTTTTTCTGTCAAACGTTTTTCTCGGCTTTACTGAAATTTTTTTGCTGTTTTTACGGATTTTTTTGGAGGGAAAAACAACGGACAATTGTCTTTTCAAATCAGACTTTCCTAAATACACGGCCGCACAAATCACCGTCATCGCCATGCCGAAAATTCCCAAGGCGGGATAAACGGTCGCTACAATATTCTTAAAGCCGATGAAAGAACAGCACTCCGTCACCGCAAACAATACCCATTTTCCGGCCGTCCTGAATTTTCGTCCCACCAGCGTATAGAGCGGATAAAAAGAAGACAACAATGTAGTCAACATCCCTCCGCCCGCAATAATCGGAAAAAATTTTACCCCTCCCAATACATAAGATAACGGCAGATCGAATGAAAAGGACGCCTTATCCGAACAAACCGCCGAAAGAATAAGTCCTATGCCGAGAGCAATAATCAGAGCGGAGATCAAACAACAACGCGAGGCCGCACGGTCTTTCAATTCGGCGCCGAGATCGCAGAGTACGGGCATGGAAAGAAATGTATTCATCGAAATGTATAAATATACGGATAAAATACTCCCGAAAGAGGCTTCGGGAGGCTCCGAGGGGGACAGCGTCCCAAAAGAAAATATAAGGACGACGACAGACACGAGGACGGCAGGCATGACGATGAGATTGACCGTCCCTATCCCCCCTACTCCCTTTTCGGACACAAAGCAGGCAAAGACGAGAAACGTGAGAGATAAAAACGGCTTTGCCTGCGGCAAAAGTGAATTCAAGCCCGAAAGCATTCCCGCACAGGAAACAAACGAACCAAAAAGAATTACTGCCTTTACGGTTTTTGAAAAGCGTCCGAATATCCCTTTCAAGGCTCCTTCGAAGCCGCCGTAAATGCGACCGAGCCGCACGCATAAAAGAAAGGAAAAGAAAAATAACAATCCTGTATAATATACGGTCGATATACGGAAATATCCGAAAAATTGCAGCAATTCCCGACCGGAAACAAAGCCCGCCCCGATCACTGAGCCCACCATGGTGAAAAGTGCCCTCAATCCCTTTGTTTTCCTCACGTTCCGCCTCCTTTTTTCGTTTTTTCTAACACGAGAAAAACACACGACAAACACATATCAAACACAAAATATTTTTGTCTTTTAATTGCCCTTTTTTCCTTATGGCAAAAGGGATTGAGCCTCGTTTTTCTCCTCTTTTAATAAACGCAGAAAATCGGCGATTTAGAACAACCGCCGAAAAAAATCTTCGGGACTGAAACGAGGAAAAGAAAAACACGAGCAAAACTTTTCGGGACTGAAACGAGGGAAAGGAAAACATGAGCAAAAATTTTCAGGATTGAAACAAGGGAAAGGAAAACACGAGCAAAACTTTTCGGGAATGAGACGGAGGAAAGAAAAACACGAGCAAAAATTTTCGGGAACGAAACGGGGATAGAAAAACACGAGCAAAAATTTTCGGGAATGAAACGAGGAAAAGAAAAACACGAGCAAAAATTTTCGGGAATGAGACGGAGGGAAGAAAAACACGAGCAAAAAATTTTCGGGAATAAAACGAGGGAAAGGAAAACATGAGCAAAAACTTTCGTGACTGAAACGAGGGAAAGGAAAACACGAGCAAAAATTTTCGGGACTGAAACGAGGAAAAGAAAAATACGAACAAAAAAGAACGAATTTCCCTTGTCGGAAAATCCGTTCTTTCAAATCCCTCAGTCGTCCCTGCGGCCGTCGCCCAAAAGCAGTCTCCCGCGCGTGAGGAACGGAGAGATGATCAACCAGAGTGCCGCCGCCGCAATGATCGAATAGATGATAATCGAACCGACGCTGCGGGCGCCCGAGAAGATCGCGGAAACGAGGTTGAAATCGAATATGCCGAACAGCCCCCAATTTACCGCGCCGAGTAAAACCAATATATAAGAAATAATATTGACAATACGCATAATTTTCCTCCTAAAAACAGTATGCGCCCCGCGCGGCCGATTTATGCAAAAGGGCGCCGCGGAATTTCCGCGGCGCCCTTTCAAGCATAAAATTACTTTCCATTTTTTATTTTTTATAGGACACCAATGCGCAAAGGCCGGAAAGAAATCCGCCTATCGCCATTAAAACGGGTCCGACTGCCCAGACAAATTCCCCTTTGGCAAGGCCGCCCAAATCGATTCCTGCATTTTTTGAACAGAACATCGCGGTAAATACAATCAGCAAAATCGTGGAAAGAACCGTCAAAATTCCCGCCAATCCCGCTATCGGCCTCAAAAAGCCCAAGTGAAGAAACTTGCTCAGCAATACCGCGGCAAACGATACGAGCGACATAATCATCGTTATGTATGCGAACGAATTCATCGCACCGAACATCTCGAAGCCGTGGTCACCCAGCTTGGAATTAAAATCCGCAAGGTCTTTCAGCAAATAGGCGGGCGAGGTACCGCCGAGCACCGTATCTATACTGTATTTGACCCAATCGAGAGCAAATCCCGTCACCGCCAGCACAGCGCCTACCAGCGCCACCGCCGTCAGTATAAGCCTCATCAAAAAACTCATTTTCTTTTTTGCCATAATGCCTCCAGCGAAAGGATAAATTTTTTCTGCACTTTGCAAACATCCCCCCGCTCTTTATACTTTCATTATAAGTCCCCCGCTTTCTTTTGTCAAGTGTTTATGCAAAAAAAGTCTCCTGTTTTCGAGGCTTAACAATTCAAAATACGTCGGCGGAACGGGAGGCAAATTCCAAAAGGTCGGCATATACTTCCTCTTTTCCCAGCTCGTTGAGAATTTCATGCCGCATCTGATGATAGAGCTTTCCCGATACGTTCGCATAGCCGATTTCGCGAAGCGTGTCCTGCGCTTTCAGCCATTTATCCTCGTCGATCAAAACGGGATCGTCACTCCCCGAAACGAAAAATATCGGAAGGCGGCGGTTTTTCGCCGCATACCTCCTTTTATCATACGTCTTTTTCATGAGGCGGAAAAGATTTTCAAAACCGTTACACGTGAAAATAAAATTACAGTGCGGATCGGCATTATATCTTTCCACAATCTCCTTATCCCGTGTCAGCCAAGCGTTCTTTCCCTCGCCCGGGAATTTTTTGTCCCCACTGCCCGTCGAAAGCTGTGCGAGCGTCTCGCTCCTATACCGCTCCCCCTTCGCCAGCGCCACCGCTTTCGCCATCGCGATACCCGCTCCCGCCAATGGATTTCTGCTCGGAGAACCGCAGACGATCAACTTATCGATTTCATCGTCATAGTCGGCTATATAGCACCTGACGACCATGGAGCCCATGCTGTGGCCAAACAGCGTCACGGGAAGAGACGGATATTTTTCTTTGAGCTTCCGCGTTATCTGCACCGCGTCCTCGACAACCGCGCGGCCGCGCTTATCCCCGAACCAGCCGAGGTCGGCTTCCGTTTTCACGCTTCTGCCGTGACCGCGATGATCGTGCGCCGCCGCTATAAAGCCGTTTTCCGCAAGATAACGCATAAAACCGTCATAGCGTTCCTTATATTCGCACATGCCGTGCACGATTTGAAAAATCCCCTTCGCTTCCCCCTCCGGCAAATATGCCGTACAGGAAAGAGAGAGTCCGTCATACAGCGATTCTACCGTGAAATTCTCCGTCGTCATGTCCTTTTCTCCTTATCCTTATTTGAAAAAATCCCCCGCTTTCCAATGAAGAAAACGGAGGCTTTCTTTAATTCCCCTTCACGACCGTATCCGCACCGACAATTCGCTTTTCAACCTTACAATCACCGTAATATGTGCCTCCGCAAGAGCCCGCACACTCCACGTCCAACAATACGTTACACGTGATTTCAAAATTTAAGGCTCCCGTACAGTCGAAGGAAACCGTATTCGCCGAAAATGCGCGGTCTTTGAAATCCACATTCCCTATACATTCGACCGTGAGCGTCTCCGCACTGCCCGTAAAATCCGCCGTGAATTTTCCCGCCGTCTCAAACGCAAGCGTCCGGTAATCGCCCGTCAGATCACACGTGAATGCTCCGTTTACGTCAGCCGATACGGAAGAAATCTTATTCTCTTTCGGCACGACGATATTCAATGTCTTTTCCTTATAATTGAGAAGAGACGCAACCGAACGGCGCTGAGAAATGACCAGCGTTCCGTCCTCTACCGAAAAATCAAACTTTTCCTGCTCGCTTTCCGAATAGTCCACTTCAAACTCCTCGCCGTAAGAAAGTGTAAAGTTCACTCCGCCGTCGGCATCGATGTCGATGCTCGAAAAGCCGCTCGTCACCGCATACCTGCCCTCCTTATATCCCGATTCCTGCTGCATGCTGATATCGCACGAAGCGAAACCCAATACGCCAAAAGTTACTGCCGACGCGGCCGCGAAACAGGCGGCAAAACGTTTTATATTTCTTCTCATGATGTCTCCGAGATGTTTTCAATTTTTTTCCATTGTACACTTTTTCCCTCCGCTTGTCAAGCCTTTTTTATTCAAAAACGCCAATTTACCGTATACGGCATAAGAGAATGAAAAAACATAAAACGAAAAAAACAGGACGAAGAGCCAAAAACGCGAGAAAAAAATTCGGTCCCCAAAAATTGCACAATACGGAATCGACAAAAATACGCAAAAAAAACAAGGACGCAGGAACGGGTGCAAAGGTTCAAATAAAAAAATCGGCTTCGGACGAAAATGAAGTCGATTTTTTCCGTTTTTATTTTATAATCTACACCTTCTCCCCCGCGCGTATGTGGGCAAACGGCCCCACGACCGAAAAATTCTCCACGCAACCGCCCTCTATCACCGTATACGGAAGAATCCGCGCGCCGCTCTTGATGAGGCTCCTGCCCGTAACAGTCACGTCGTGCGACAGGACGGCTCCGCTCTCCACAAACGCCGTCGCGTCGATATATACCCCCGAAGTGCTTTCCAAAACTACTCCGCGGCGCAAGAGCTTTTTCAAAATCTCCGTTCGGATACTCTCCGCCACAAAGGGATAGTCCGCAAGGGACAAAAACGCCGCCCCCGCCTTCAACGGAATATATCGCGCCGAAGAAAGGTCACCCTCTTTCACCAGCGCCCAACCCGCTCCGAAAAAGATGTTTTCTCCCTCTTCCTCCGCTCTGCGCACGAGGGATTCCACCGCAGATTTCGGCAGACAGGTATGGGACGAACGCAACACTACCACCATCTCCCCCGTCCCATATTCTGGAAATTCCTCCACGATGCGCGCGCCGAATTTCTCCGCCGTGTGCTCCGCCGTCGTCCTGCCAAGAATTTTCAATTCGCAGTCCGGCGTGCCCGATACCGAAAAAAGGTGCTCTTTCCATACGTACCAACGCTCTGTATTCCGCATGTTTTTACTCTCCGTCTTATTATTCCTTACCATTTTATGCCCGCCGTCTCTCTGAGGTTCCCTTTTTCGGGAACGGAAACAGAAACGAGGACGGAGAAAGAAACGCTGTGAAACAGGGAGAGGCCGAAACAGGCCCGGCGGAAAAGCGAAAGAAAGCGAGAAAACGGAGAGCGGACGGTGGCGGAGGCAGCGACAACGACGGGGAACAGAGGCCACGACGGGGGACAGAGACCACGACGGGGAACAGGGACGACATCGGGAAAAGAGACGACGTCGGGAAAAGAGACCACGACGGGAAAAGAGGCCACGACGGGAACAGGGACCACGACGGGGACAGAGACCACGACGGGAACAGGGACCACGACGGGGACGAGAGTGAAAAGGAGGCCTGAGGCGGAACAGGAACAAGAAAAAAAGGAAACGTAAGATAACGGAAACGGGAAAGAAACAGGGTGAGGAAAAAACAGAGTGAAAGTAAGAAAACGGAAATCGAGCGGCGAAGGAGAAAAAGGGAAAACGGAATGAAAACGCAAAGGCGTTCGGGAAAAGTCGGTTATACGGGGTCGTGTTTACCGTAATAGGCGTTCAAATACATCTGTTTGATCTCGGAGATGAGCGGATAACGGGGATTTGCGCCCGTGCACTGGTCGTCGAAAGCGTCCTCGCTCATTTTATCGAGAGAGGCGAGAAATTCTTCCTCCGTTCCCTTCTCCCCGATCGCTTCGCGAATGGTGGCGGGTTGACCGACAGCGCGTTGAAGGTCCTTTATCTTTTCGATCAGTCCTTCTACGAGTTCGTCGTCCGACTTGCCTTTACAGCCGAGGTTTCGGGCTACGTCCGCGTATCTGGCCTTACATTCGGGATAGGCGTATTGCGGGAAAGTTCCCATTTTGCGGGGAGCTTCCGCGCTGTTGAAACGAATGACCTCTTCGAGAAGCAGGGAGTTCGCCATACCGTGCGGCAGGTGCCAATAGGAACCCAATTTATGCGCCATGGAATGGCACACGCCGAGAAAGGCGTTCGCAAAGGCCATGCCCGCCATCGTCGCCGCGTTGGCCGTCTTTTCCCGCGCCAGCGGAGCGGCTGCGCCCAACCGATACGCATCGGGCAGATATTCGAACAGCAGGCGAATCGCTTCCTTTGCGATTCCGTTGGTAAAGTCCGACGCCATGACCGAAGCGATCGCTTCCAGCGAGTGCGACAGCGCGTCGATCCCCGAACAGGACGTGAGTCCTTTGGGAATATTCATCATCAGCTCCGCGTCCACCACCGCGATGTCGGGCATGAGCTCGTAATCCGCCAAGGGGTATTTTATCCCCGTCCGTTCGTCGGTAATCACCGCGAAGGGCGTTACCTCGCTGCCCGTTCCCGCCGTCGTGGGAACGGCCATGAACAGCGCTTTCTCGCCCATTTTCGGAAAGCTGTATACCCTCTTCCGTATATCCATGAAACGCATAGCAAGATCTTCAAAATCCGCGTCGGGATGTTCGTACAGCACCCACATGATCTTCGCCGCGTCCATCGGAGAACCGCCGCCCAGCGCAATGATCACGTCAGGCTTGAAACGGCGCATGAGCTTCGCTCCCTCTCTCGCACACGCGATCGTCGGATCCGGCGTCACGTCGAAAAATTCCACGTGCGTAATATCCAGCTTATCCAGCTCCTTCGTCACCGCTTTCGACATGCCGCTCGTATACAAATATTCGTCCGTGACCACGATCGCCCGTTTGCGGCCGTATTCCTTCTTCAATTCCTCCAACGCGAGGCGAAGGCTGCCGCGTTTGAAATATACCTTCTCCGGGGCTCGGAACCAAAGCATGTTCTCCCTCCTTTCCGCTACCGTCTTGATATTGATGAGCTGATTGACCCCCACGTTCTCCGAAACGCTGTTCCCTCCGCGCGAACCGCACCCCAGCGTCAACGACGGCGCCAGACGGAAATTATACAAATCCCCTATCCCGCCCTGCGCCGCGGGTGTGTTCACCAACACGCGATAGGTCTGCATTCTCTCGCGGAAGGCTTCGAGGCGCTCACCCGCCGTGCCTTCGTCGAGATAAATCGACGAGGTATGTCCCGCTCCGCCGTCGCGCACCAGACGATCCGCTTTATCCAGCGCGTCTTTGAAATCCTCCGCCTTATACATCGCAAGCACGGGGGACAATTTTTCGTGCGCGAACTCCTCGCTCGGATCGGTGGAAGTCACTTCGCCCACCAGTACCTTTGCGTCCTTCGGCACTTCGAAACCGGAAAGTTTTGCGATCGTATATGCCGTCTGGCCTACGATTTTCGCGTTCAGCGCGCCGTTGACGATGATCGTCTTCCGCACCTTCTCCGTCTCCGAAGGCGTGAGAAAATAAGCCCCGCGAAGCTGCATTTCCTTCTTGAACTTCGAGTAAATCTCCTTCGCCACGATTACCGACTGTTCCGACGCGCAGATCATTCCGTTATCAAAGGTCTTGGAATGGAGTATGGACGAAACCGCAAGCGGAATATTCGCCGACACGTCCACCACCGCGGGCGTGTTTCCCGCACCGACCCCGATGGCGGGCTTCCCAGACGAATATGCCGCGCGAACCATGCCGGGGCCGCCCGTCGCCAAAATCGTGTCCGCTTCCTTCATGACCATTCCCGAAAGCTGAACGCTCGGCTCGTCGATCCAGCCGATGATTTCGTCCGGAGCTCCCGCTTTTACCGCCGCCTCCAAAACCACCTTCGCCGCTTCGATCGTGCATTTCTTCGCCCGGGGATGCGGGGAAATAATCAGCCCGTTCCGCGTCTTTAAGCAGATGAGCGCTTTGAAAATCGCCGTGGACGTCGGGTTCGTCGTCGGAATTATCGCCGCCAATACCCCGATCGGCTCCGCAATCCGCGTATATCCGAACGCTTCGTCACGCTCGATCACCCCGCACGTCTTTGCGTCTTTATACTTATTATAAATATATTCCGCCGCATAGTGGTTTTTGATTACTTTATCCTCCACTACGCCCATCCCCGTTTCCTCTACCGCCAGCTTCGCGAGCGGAATCCGCGCTTTATCCGCCGCCATCGCCGCCGCAAAGAAAATTTTATCCACTTGCTCCTGCGTGTAATTCGCAAATTTCTCCTGCGCCGCGCGAACCCGCGCCAGCATCTTTTCCAACGTCTTTTCGTCGTTCACGATAAAATCTTTCATAAAACCTCCTTCCTTTTCGTCAAATCCGTTTGCTCAGTTCCCCCGCTAAGAGCGCGAGGGACGCGGACAAATCTTCGTTCTTCACGATGATTCCCTTCGGTACCTTCAACGGGATCGGAGCAAAATTCCAAATCGCCCTTATTCCCGAACGTACCATTAAATCCACCACTCCCTGCGCCGCTTCTTTGGGCACCGTAACGATTCCGATATTGATCTTCCCTTTCGTTACAAACTGCGGCAATTCCGACAAGGCATATACTTCCTTCCCCGCAATCCGCTCCCCGATTACCGAGGGATCGACATCGAATGCCGCTACGATATTCAGACCGTTGCTCTTGAACCCCTCGTATCCCAAAAAAGCCTTCCCGAGACCGCCCGCTCCCACTATGACCGCGTCCGAAAGATTGTCATACCCCAAAAATTTCTCGATATCCGCAATCAGCCTCACGACCTCGAACCCTAAACGCGGACGCCCCGGCTGCGACGATACGATCGCCAGATCTTTCCGCACAAGCACCGCCGATACGGGAATATTTTGTGCAATTACCGCCGAAGAAATGTATTTCGCCCCCTTTGAACTCTCCTCCTGCAAAAAATGAAGGTACAACGGCATCCGCCCGATCGTCGCCTTCGATATCTCTTGCTCGCTCATTCTATTCGCTCCTTTATTATTGATATATTTTTATCGATATTACTATATCAAAAATGGGGCGCATTTGTCAAGATTTTCATTTTCTTTTTCCGAAAAAGGAAATTTTTGAGAAATTTTCACATGAGAAAAGAAAGTTTTTCAAGAAAAGCTCTTACATTGCGGATTTGTTACATCTGAGGACGAACGACGGGAAAAATGACGACCGAAAGAGTATCGACGGAAAGTAAGGTGCGGGTGGGAGTAAGGCGGCGGGACGGGAATGAGGCGGAGTCGGAAAATAAACGCGGGACGGGAACGGGGAAATGAGCCGAAACGGGGAAACGGGGCGGCGGGACGGAAGAAGGGAAACGAGACGAAACGCGGAAACGGGGCGGCGGGACGGAAGAAGGGAAACGAGACGAAACGAGAAAACAGAACGCGGGACGGAAGAAGGGAAACGAGACGAAACGAGAAAACAGAACGCGGGACGAAACGGAAGAGCGAGAAACAAGACGGATAAGACGAGACGGAGGAAAAACGGCGGATAAAAAAATTTGGAAGAAACGACTCTTCCAAAAAATACATATAAATTATACAGAATTATATTTTTTGTAAATATAAATACCGATGTTCTTTTTTATACTTTTACGGGAATAACGGAACGTCTTTCCCAATGGTTCAACGTCAAATTTTGCAAACGGAATTTTACAATCCCCGCAGGAGTATCCGGCGTGACGAAGTCGGGCACATGAAAACCGAATGTCTCTCCGTCTTTATAGTTCAGATTGGTAAATCCCGCCAGACTGCAAGGACGGATTTCCCCTTCGTATTCGCAAAACAGTTCCGCCGTCTGCTTCCATTCGGCCGTATGCGACTTGTCAAATCCGTATTCCCGCCAAGATATAAGCGTCGCCCAATTCCGCGAATAGGTTCCGCGCACCCGAAAAAATATCCGATAGCGTCCGACCGATTCGTCCAAAGCCTTCAATTCGACCACAGCGTTTCCGCTCTTCACAATCACGATATTCCGATACTCTTCCAACCGCGAAAAATCCACCTCAAATTCCACGTCTTCCCGCATGAGATCCGTTTCGTAATCATAGTGGTTAAAATCCGTGGCGATATAATGAATACCGTCCGTCCAAATCCCGATATACCCTTGCGCGGACAAATATTGCGTGAAAAGGAAGCCTAAACATGCTATTGAAAGGCATATCGAAACCGCCCGCGTCCGAAGGATACGCTTTCGCTTTTCCTCTGCGGAACGGACCGTCAGCCCCGCAAGCAAATCGCGATAAAAAACCTCATATCCTTCCGGAAAAAATTCTTCCGGCGAAAGATCTTTGTCCTGCGCTTCCTTCAAAAGCCCGAAAAATTCATCGAGAACCGATTTTCGCTCCTTTCGGTCTTTTACGTCGCGGCGAAGAAACAGCTTTGTCTGTAAATAAATTTTTCTGTTTTCCTCGTTCAATTCCCTGATTTTTTGACGTTCTTTTCCCATCATTCATTCTCCTTTTTTCAAAACCCCGTCTACGATTGACTTTATTTCCTCCCATGTCTCGGAAAACAACTCCAAATCCGCTTTCCCTTTTTCCGTTAAATGATAATATTTCCGCATGGGCCCCAGTTCATTGGGCACCCTTTCCGCTTCCACCGCCCCGTCCTTTTCCAAACGCAACAGCAACGGAAAAAGCGTCCCCGTCGAAATATCTTTGAATCCGCATGCCTTCAACCTGTCCGCCAACTCCCCCGCATAACATTTTTCCCCGCCGAGAACTTTCAGAACGCACCCCTCTAATATTCCCTTAACAATTTGCGTCCGATTGACCATTTCCTTTCTTTCCTCAGTTGCTTGCATTACATGTAACTGAATACAGTATAGCACCTCCAAACGGGATTGTCAAGTAGATTTTTATAAAAAGCAGCCTGATTTACGAAAAAACTTTACGGCGGTTTTGGAACGGAAGGACAGAACGGAGGGACGGAACGGAGGCGGAAAACAAGACGGGAACGACGGGGCGGACGAAAACGAAAATATAGACAACGGAATTACGAATGTTCGGGAATAAAAAAACAGTGGCTATGGGGATTAAAAAGAGCAAAGATTTCCAAAAAATCTTTGCTCTTTTTTACTCTATAAATTGTAATTTATTTATGTCTTTGGAATTCCATGGGCGTGAAACGTATACCGTTTACGACTTGCTCCGAATCGGTAGTGCTGAAACCCAATTTACAATAGACAGGAACGGCAAAAGGAGAAGCTTTTACCGTTAATTTTGAAAAAGAAACGTTTTCTAAAACTTTTTGAAACAACTGCTTCCCAATACCCTGTCTATGATACTTACCGTCAACAAAAAATAATGCTATATGCGAACCTTCGTTCCGCGTTGCGATTACTCCGACCAATTTTTCCCCGATAAACGCCCCGAAAATCGTCAGCATAGACAAATATTTTTCATCGTGAATAGCTCTATAAAATTCATCTATCCCTTCCTGCGCGTAATCGGGAGCTTCGTATTCGGAAAATACTTGCCATATCAACGCAAGCGCACTTTCAAAATCATTTTTTAACTGTTTTATTATGATGTCGTTCATTTTTATAAATCCGCAAAAGTTCCTTTCGGAGATCCGAAAAATTCGGGGCTCTCTTTCCGATTTATAATTCTGCAAGCTGCGCTTCCAATTTCGCCTTCATGGCTTCGTATTTCTTTACTTTCTCCTGCTCGTCTTCCACCAGCTTTTTGGGCGCTCGGTTGACAAAGTTCTGATTGGCAAGTTTGCCCTTCGCTCGCTCGATTTCTCCGCTCACGCGCTCGATTTCCGCCGCCAGACGCACTTTCTCCTTTTCAATATCCACCAGCTCGCCCAGAGGAATATAAATCTGCGCGATTTCCGTCACCTGCGAAACCGTCTTTCCCTCTATCGCCGATACGCTCTCCGCAAACTTTACCGCCGCCGCGCCCGAAAGTTTCATGATACTGTCCTTATTCTGCTGTATCAGGCGCTTACTCTCCGTTACGAGGTACAGCTCTACCTTCCTCGAAGGGGGACAGTCCGCCGCTTTCTTCATCGCGCGCACCACCTTGATAATTTCCATTACCCCTTCAAATGCCTTCGCTTCCTTCTTATACGCCATGCGCGAATTATACCGCGGGAACGATGAAACCATGATGCTCCCCTCCGTCCCCGGCAGGTTCCGATAAATCTCCTCCGTCACGAACGGAATAAACGGATGCAACAGCTTCAACGCGTTCTCCAATACGAAACAAAGCACCGACAGCGCCGAAAGTTTCCGCTCCTCGTCCTCCCCGTAAAGGGCGGGCTTGGAAAGCTCGATATACCAATCGCAGAAATCGTCCCAGACAAAATCCGTCGCCAGCTCGCTCGCCATGCCCAATTCGTATTTTCCGAGATTGGTCGTCACCTCGCGGATACAGTTTTGCAGTCTGGAAATAATCCACTTATCCGCGGGCGCGAATTTGACTTCTTCCACGGACGGAATCTTTTTCCCCTCCGCGTTCATCAGCACGAAACGGGAAGCATTCCACAATTTATTGATGAAATTGCGGCAGGATTCCACCTTCGTATCCGAATACCGCGTATCGTTGCCCGGCGCAATCCCCGTCAGCAACGAAAGCCGCAGGGAATCCGCTCCGTATTTGTCCACCACTTCGAGCGGATCTATCCCGTTGCCGAGCGATTTACTCATCTTCCGGCCCTGTTCGTCGCGCACGATTCCGTGAATCAGCACGTCGTGGAAGGGAACCTTCCCCGTATGCTCTATTCCCGAAAAGATCATTCGCGCGACCCAGAAGAAAATAATATCGTATCCCGTCACCAAGACGTCCGTGGGATAAAAATACCTATAATCCGCCGTATCCTCGGGATAGCCCAGCGTCGAGAAGGGCCAAAGCGCCGACGAAAACCACGTATCCAGCACGTCCTCGTCCTGTTTGAGATTCGTTCCGCCGCACGCGGGGCAGCAGGTCGGATCCTCCTTCGCGCAGATTTCCGCTCCGCAATCCTCGCAATACCACACGGGGATACGATGCCCCCACCAAAGCTGGCGGGAAATACACCAATCCCGCACGTTCTCCATCCAATTATAGTAAATCTTTGAAAAACGCTCGGGCACGAATTTGACTTTATTTTTCATGACCGCCGCGATCGCGGGCTTTGCAAGCGGCTCCATTTTTACGAACCACTGTTTGGAAACGATCGGCTCTACCGTCGAATGGCAGCGGTAACAATGCCCCACGTTATGCGTATGAGGTTCTATCTTCACGAGATAACCGCCCTTTTCGAGATCCGCCACGACCCGCTTTCTCGCCTCGTATCTATCCAGCCCCGCATACGCGAACGCCCTTTCGTTCATCGTTCCGTCGTCGTTCATCACGCGAATGACTTCGAGGGCATGTCTCTTTCCGACCTCGAAGTCGTTGGGGTCGTGCGCGGGCGTGATTTTCACGCAGCCCGTTCCGAAATCCATATCCACGTACTCGTCCGCCACCACGGGAATCTTTCTGTCCGTCAACGGCAGGAGCAGCGTCTTGCCGATCAAATGCGCATACCGTTTATCCGCGGGGTGGACGGCTACCGCCGTATCGCCCAGCATGGTTTCGGGGCGGGTGGTGGCGACGATGACTTCCCCGCTGCCGTCCGCCGCGGGATAGCGGATATGCCAAAAAGATCCCGCTTCCTCGGCGTACTCCACCTCCGCGTCCGAAAGCGCCGTCTTACAGCAGGGACACCAATTGATAATTCTGTCCCCGCGATAAATCAGGCCCTTATCGTAAAGGTTGACGAACGCCTCCCTCACCGCGCGGGAGCACTTTTCGTCCATCGTGAACGCCTGTCTCGACCAATCGCAGGACGCGCCCATTCTGCGCTGTTGGAGCGTGATGCGCCCGCCGTACTGCTCCGTCCACTGCCACGCGCGCTTCAAAAAGCCCTCTCGGCCCACGTCGGCCTTGGAGAGCCCATCCTCCTTCATCTTCTCCACGATCTTGACTTCCGTCGCAATCGAAGCGTGGTCGTAGCCCGGAAGCCACAGCGCCGAATAGCCCTGCATGCGCTTGAAGCGTATGAGCGTATCCTGCATCGTCGCGTCCATCGCATGCCCCATGTGCAGCTGCCCCGTGATATTGGGCGGCGGCATCATGATCGTAAAGGGCACTTTGTCGGGGTCCGTTTCCGCGCGGAAATATCCGGATTTTTCCCATTCGGAATAAATCCTGTCCTCGAAGTCCTTGGGGTTGTACGTCTTTTGCATCTCCATAGTCTGTCCTTTTCTCTCTCGGCTATACCGCGCCTCCGCGTCGGCGGGCACGGTATTCCCGTATTCCTTTATTTCGTATACTTTTTCATTATATCTCTTTCGGCGGAGATTGTCAATTATTAATGCCGACTCATATTATATATTATTCTAAATTTTAACGGAGTTACCCCTATGAAAAAAATTTCGGCAATCGCACTTTCCGCCTGCTTCCTTCTCCTTCCGCTCTCTGCCTGCGGCGAGGACGACGGAGGCCTCACAAAACTCGAAATCAACGAAGTCACTCATTCCATCTTCTATGCCCCTCTCTACCTCGCCGACGCGCTCGGCTATTTCGAAGAGGAAAACCTGAAAATAGAACTCACCAACGGCGGCGGCGCCGATAAAGTCATGTCCGCCGTCCTCTCCGGTGACGCCGATATAGGATTCTGCGGCCCCGAAGCCGCGCTCTATGTCCTCGTCGGCGGCTCCTCTGACGTCCCCACCGTATTCGGACAGCTCACCAAGCGCGACGGCTCCTTCCTCGTGTCGAGAGTAGACGAACCCGACTTTGAATGGACTGACCTCAAAGGCAAGGAAATCCTCGCCGGCAGAAAGGGCGGCGTCCCCGCTATGACCTTCGAATACGTCCTCAATCAGAACGGACTTCACGACGGCACTGACGTCACCCTCAATTTCGACGTCGCATTCGACCTCATGACCAGCGCTTTCGAAGCCGGCACCGCCGACTACTGCACCATGTTCGAGCCCGTCGCCTCCGAATACGAGGCCGCCGGAAAAGGCTATGTCGTCGCTTCCGTCGGCGAAGCATCCGGAGAAGTTCCCTATACCTGTTTCATGGCCAAGAGTTCCTGGATTGAAAAGCACGAAACCGAAGTAGACGGCTTCCTCCGCGCGGTCACCAAAGCCGTCAAATACATCATCGAAACGCCTTCCGAAACCGCCGCGCCTTACCTCCTTCCTTACTTCGAATCCACCCCCGTCGAATCCATCGCCGTCTCCCTCGACAGCTATCGGGAAATCGATGCCTGGATGACCAACCTCGCCATGACAGAGGACAGCTTCACGAGATTGCAGGACATCATCGACAACGCGGGAGAACTCGACCACAGAGTGGATTTCTCCGACCTCGTCGATACCTCCTACGCAAACGAGGCTTACAAGGACGTCTATAACTGATAAATCCGGAGCGCCCCGTTTTAAGGTTTCACGCCTTATTTCAGGGACGCTCCCATTACCCGAAAGGGCTATACGCCCAAAACAAAGGTCAAAGCTATGAAAGAAGTTTTACAATTTGAAAACGTATCGATGCACTATCACACCAAACAAGGGGAAACCGTCGCCGTCCAAAACCTCAATTTCTCCGTTTCGGAAGGCCAATTCGCCGCCGTTATCGGTCCCTCCGGCTGCGGCAAAACTACCCTGTTATCCCTCGCCGCCGGACTTCTGAAACCTACCGAGGGGGAAGTCAAAAATTCCGGCGTCCGCTTCGGATATATGCTTCAAAAAGACGAGCTCTTCCCCTGGCGCACCATCGAAAAAAATATCTTCCTTCCCCTCGAAATTCAACGCGCCGACACCCCCGAACACCGCGCCCGCGCTCTCGCGCTCGCCGAAAAATACGGGCTCAAAGATTTCCTCAAAAGCTATCCCTCCGCTCTGTCGGGCGGCATGAGACAGCGCGCCGCCCTCATCCGTACTCTCGCGCTTGACCCCGACGTACTGCTCTTAGACGAGCCGTTTTCCGCGCTCGACTACCAGACCCGCCTGAGCGTCTGCGACAACGTATACAAAATTATCCGCAGCGAACACAAGACCGCCGTGCTCATCACGCACGACATCAGCGAGGCCGTCTCCGTCGCAGATAAAATCGTCGTTCTCTCCCGCAGACCCGCCCGCGTCGTCTCCACTCATACCCTCGCTTTCCCCGAAAAAGAACCCTTAAAACGCCGCGAAAACAAAGAATTCTCCACCTGGTTCGAACTTTTATGGAGAGAACTCAACACCTGAAATAACATAACTGAGGAATCCGACCAATGAAAAACAATACCTATTCGAGAGAACACCTTCTCTATTTAAGAAACCTGAAAAGAAAGAGCGTTACCGTTCACCTCGTACGAATCGCGGTGCTCGCGCTCTTTCTCGTCCTTTGGGAACTCTCCGCTCACTTCGAGTGGATCAATCCCTTTATCACAAGCTCCCCCTCGCGCATCTGGGCCACGCTCGTCTCCCTGTACGAGAACGGAACCCTCTTTTACCACGTCGGCACCACGCTCTGGGAAACCCTGCTCGGCTTCTTCATCGCCGTCGTCTCCGGATATATCATCGCCCTGCTGCTTTGGTGGAGCGAGATTTTCCGCAAAATCTCGGAGCCCTATCTCGTCGTCCTCAACGCTTTGCCTAAAATCGCCCTCGGCCCCCTCATCATCATCTGGTGCGGCACCGGCAGCAAGGCCATCGTTTTCATGACCGTACTCATCGGGCTCATCGTCACTATTCTCAACATGCTCAACGGCTTCATGGCTACGGACGAAAACAAGCTGCTCCTCCTTCGCTCCATGGGCGCAAACAAGTGGCAGATCCTCAGAAAGCTCGTCATTCCCTCTTCCCTGCCCGTCTTTATCTCCATGCTCAAAATCAACGTCGGCATGGCCTGGATCGGCTCCATTATGGGCGAATATATCGTCTCTAAGGCGGGGATCGGCTATCTCATCGTCTACGGAGGGCAGGTATTCAAGCTCGACCTCGTCATGACCGCCGTCTTTATCCTCTGCGTATTGGCGGCAGGCATGTATGCGATCGTCGCTTTGGTAGAAAAATTAGTCATCAAAAACGTAGATTAAAGAAGCGGAGGGAACCCTCCGCTTCTTTATCCGCTCTTTTTCTCTTTACGGCTCTTTTCGCGGATATACCGATATTCGGCGGCCGCCGCTTTGCGGCGGCAGAACGCCCCGCGAATCAGCCGCCAAATCCAAAAAAACGGCAGGAGAAACGGGAGCTTTTCAAGCAGCGTAAATCTCTGCTTCATCACCTTATATGGCGGAAACAGTCGCTCCGCAAAATACTTAAATTTTCCCTTCTCTTGCAATTTTCTCTCCCAAAGTTTCTCTATCCTGCCGTATACGCCGTCCGACAACAGGGCCACCCCCGTTTCGTCCAGCGTCGGATTTTCGGCCGAAAACCAAAGGCTTATTTCCCGTTCGAGCGTCTTTTCAAATTCTTCGAGCGGCGCTTCCGTTTCCGCGGCTGTTTCAACTATCATATCGGACGCAGCCTCCTCAAACGGATTGAAGGCGGTCTCGGGGTCCGTATTTCGGAGGTTTTCCGATTTCGCCGTTTGGGAAGTTTCCTGTATGGAAGGCGACGCGGATTGACAGGCTATTTCCTGTGCGTGAGGCGACGCCGATTGGCGGGCGATTTCCTGTGCGCGGGAGAGTTCCGTCGCGATGTATTTTCTGTCAAGCTCCTTTCCGTATCTCTTTAAGTAAAGCCAAAAATCGAGAACCGTCCGAACGCCGCTTCCCGCGCCCGAAAAATGTTTATGGCCGTGAATGAGCAGAAAAATATACTCGTCTTCCCTCGAAAGCCGACAGACGAACGGCTCGGCCGTCGGCAGGGCTCTGCGCCAGGCGTCTTTGTAATATTCCGCAAACGGGGAGGTATCGTTCAAAAGCGCGCGATGCAATTCCACCGTCGTCACGGGCGGACGAAAAAAAATCTGATGATTGCTGCCGGCACTCTCCGTGCGGTATTCGTAACCCGATTCCCGCATAAGTGTCTTTATCTTTTCAAAGTTCTTTTCTTCGTACAAAATATCCAGATCGCCCATCGAGCGAAAGGCGGGTTCGGGATACAGACTTTTCAGCAAAATTCCCTTCAAGGGAAGAAATTTTATTCTCTGCTCGGAAAAACGTTCCTTTATTTCTTCCCACGCAAATTCCTGCTGAATATCCGCGTGAACGCAGACGCGGTAAGCGTGTTCCCATTTCTCCGCCGTCTCTCCGTCGGGCTTTTTCTCCAAACGGGAAAGCGCGGAATACGTCAGCGCCGCAAGCGAGTGTTTCTCCGAAAGGAGAAGAATATCCCGCCAGCTTACCTCCTCCGGTTTCTCGGGAGGCAAGCCCTCTCCCCCTGACGCGCCGAAACGAACCAGCCGTATAAAATATTTTCCCGTCTCAAAAAACGTTTCCTTATCCATTTCTCCCTTCCTCCCTGAAAGTCAAATCCGCTCTATCTTTCCGCCTTGCACCCTTAAAACGACATCCGCTATTTCCAGCGCCGCGGGACGGTGCGTGACGATGAGACACGTCTTATTCTTCTCCTTTCGGATATTTTCGAGAAGTCTCTTCTCCGTTTCTCCGTCGAGAGCGCTCGTCGCTTCGTCCAAAAGCAATATCGGACGCTCGGACAGCAGGGCCCGCGCTACCGCCAAACGTTGGAGCTGTCCCTCGGACAACCCGCCGCCACGCTCCCTCAACGGAGTGTCCAAGCCCTCGGGAAGCCCGAAAACAAATTCCGCACACGCCGCTTTTAATGCCCGACGTTCCCGCTCTTCCAAAGTCGCTTCGCTTTCTTCTTCCGAAAAGAAAGCAAGATTTTCCCGTATCGTACCCGAAAATAAAAAATTCCCTTGGGGCACGTATGCAAACAATCCCCTTTCCCGCTCGGTCAACAAATGCTCTCCGTCCCCCGCAATCGCGTAAATCCCGCCCGAAAGAGGCGCGTAAATGTGCATGAGGAGCTTGAAAAGCGTGCTCTTGCCGCTCCCCGATTCCCCCGTGATGCAAATCACCCCGCCCTTTGCAAATTCCGCGTCCGCCTCCCAAAACAACCGCTCACGGCCGTAATCGAACGTGAGTTTTTTTATGCGGAATCCTTTCGTTTGTTCATACAGTCCCGATGTCAAAGAATTTTCGGTAAACGGAAGGACTGAGGTCGGAACGGGGAAAAAATTGTATCTATGAGCCGACGGGGAGGACGACAGGGTTGGTGTGGGCGACAAGGACGGCGCTGACGGGGAGGACGGCACCGACGACGAGGACGGCACCGATGACGAGGACGGAACCAACGGGGAGGACGGCACCAACGGGGAGGACGGCACCGATGACGAGGACGGAACCAACGGGGAGGACGGTGCTGACGACGAGAGCGGCACTGACGACGAAGACGGCGCTGACGGAGAGGACGGCACTGACGGAGAGGACGGCACTGACGACGCAGGCAGCATTTTTTCGGAAGGGATATTGTCCAATTCGCTAAGGCGTTCCGCACTGGCCGCGCGGGCATAGTATACGGGCAGAATGGACGAAAACATCGCAAAAGGATATTCCAGCTGTCCCAAAAGCAATATAATCGAAAGTACGGAGCCGTAATCCATATTTCCGTGCAGGATAGAGATTCCGCACCACACGAGCGCAAAAATTACGCCCGCGTTGCTGAAAAGCGAAAATAAACCGTTCATGCAGGAATCGAGGCGGTTTTTCTTCATGCGCTTCCCGAAATAAATATCGAGGAGAGCATCCGATTTTTCCGTCGCTCTGTCCTCCGCTCCGTACGCCTTGACGGTGAGGGCGGACGACAGGCTCTCCTGAATAAAAGAACGGCTCCTTCCGTCCGCCTCCACCAATTCCTTATGATATTTCTTCATTTTGCGGCGAACGAGGACGGTCAACGCGCAAACTGCGAGACCGCCCGCGACGAAAATCCCCGTAAACAGCGCATCCAGCGTCAAAAGCGCCGCGATTGCGCCGACGCATTGCACCGCCATGCCCGCGAGCGCGGGAAGCATGCTGACCGTGCCTGACGCGACCGCCGAAACGTCCGTCGTCAAACGGTTGAGAAGGTCGCCGCTATGGTATTTTTCGAGCCCTGCGTAATCGGAACGAAGTATTTGCGCGAAGAGCTTCCCGCGAAGCCCCGCGTTGATCTTCGCGCGCGCCCGTTCGAGAAAATACTTCACCGACGTCTGCACCGCGATTCTCGCGAGCAGCACCGCGAGCAATACCGCGGAAAAAACAAGCAGCAGGCGGGCGTTTCCTTCGACCGCGTTATTGACGATATACTGCGTGAGATACGCAAAAGCCAAAGAAAGCAGCGTCCCCGCCACCGTCAAAAACGCCATAAAAAGAACAAACGGCCGATAGGGACGCATCTCCCTTTTCAGCCATGCTCTTCCTTTTTCTGTCGTCTTTTCTTTCATCTTCCGCCCTCTCTCCCGCCGATCAACCGCTTTACCGCCCGTTTTGCCGCGCTCTTTACGCGAAAGGCAAACAGCCGCGCGGGATAGCCTCCCACCCGCCGCTTTGCATAGCGGAGATACCGCTTATCCGTACATGAAACGCGCTTTCCGCCCCGAAAAAATTCCGTCAGAACGCCTAAAATCTCCCCTTCGGGAACCCATTCGTCCGAATAACAATTATCCCCGCGAATGACGTACCCGCCCTCCTTTACCTCTATCACGCGGTGCAGGATATAGTTTTCCCCGCGTTTATAAAGAGCCACGTCCAGACGATTCAGACGCCCTCCCTTCGGAAACACTACGATGCTGTCGCGGCCGCTTTTCAGCATGGGAAGCATGCTCGTCCCCACCGTGGGACCGACGTACTTTCCCTCCCGCAAAAGAACCTCTTCTATACTCAGCCGCTCCGATGCGTTCATCTCCGCCTCACCCGACAAAATCGTTTTCGCGGAGAATCGCGGAAAACTTCTCCACGTCCGCTTCCGCCGTCGACCGATCGACTTCGTATTCCGAGAGAAGCGCTTCGACAGCTTCCCTTTCGGTATGGTCTTTGAGAAAAAAATTCCAGAGAAAATTCCCCGTATCGTTGAGCTTGATCATGCCGTGAAAAGTTTTACTCATGCCGCCGACCGGCACCACGATATTTTCTCCCGCTACCTTCCGAACGACAAAGCCCTTTTTAATCTTCATACACCCCTCCGTTTCTATCTCGAATACTTTCTTAAATACTTTCGGCCCGTCAGCCCCTCGAACGACGTCTTTACCGCCTCTTCCGAGACGTCCGCGCAAAGCAGGTATGCGGGCGTCGAAGAAATGAGTCCGTCCACGAGTTCCAGCGTCTTTGCCGCGTTCTCCTCGTCGGACGGAATGAGAATCTGCGAAAATATCCTGTCCGCGGCTTCCTTTTCCGTCAGTCGAGTCAAGCGGTTCTCCTTTGCCTGTTCGAGAAAGCAAAGCCCCTTTAAGACCGCGCTTCCCTTTTCCCCGCGCCCTTCTTTTCCGTTCCACGGCGTGCCGTAGGCGTAAAAACAGGAGCCCTTTTTCGCTATGACGGGTTTATCTCCGTTGATGATTCTCGTTTCGGGGAGATATTTCAGCCAAAGCCCCGTGTGCGTGGATTTTCCGACGCCGCTCCTGCCGAGAAAAGCGTAGCCCTCACCCGCAAAAGAAAGCACCGCCGCATGCAGCAAAAAGCGGTCGAAGCGGGGCAGTTGCATACAAATTTCACGATACAGACAAATATTTTCGATATATCCGTCCGAATACCCGGGCGAGAGGTGTTTTTCCTCCGCGAAAGCTGCCTTTGAGACTTTCGCGGACAAATCGAAGGTTCCGTCGATTTGAGAAAAATATTCTTTGCAAAATTCCGTCGTAAAGGAACAGCGATTTTCTATCCTGATGCGCAGGTCTGCAATTTCGTATATCATCTTCCCGTCCCGAAAAAATCCGTAAGAGGACGCCTTAAAGCCGTCTCTTACGGATTATAACACATTCTATCCCGTTTGTCAATAGCGGTTTTCGATTTTTTCTTGCAGGCCTGCCGAAAAACGGCCGCGGACGTCGCCGCCGTCGCATTATACGACCTTTACACCCAAAAGTCGGACGAGCTCCGCCGCCTGAAACGGATTGATCGTCGCGCCGCGAAGCTCCCGAAAAGTATCCGAAAGAATAATCCGCTCGATTTTACAGTCCGACAAGTCAATATCCTTTAAGGAAGTACGGAAAAAATCCGAACCGCTCAAATCCGTGCGCGCCAAAGTCATTTTCTTCCACTTCGATTCGGGAAAAGCGGAATCCTTGAACAGGCTGTCCTTCAATCGGCAATTTTCCCACACCGATTTCGTAAAATCCGCATAGCAAAACGAACTGTCCTCGAACAGCCCGTCCTTAAAACGACTTTCCGAAAAATTGCAGCCGTCCCCTTTACAGACGGAAAAATTACAGCCCCTGAAATACCCTTCGGAAAAGCTGCATCCCGAAAAAATACAGTTCTCGAACTCCGCCCCGTAAAAGGCCGAGGACGAAAAACGACACCCCTCGAACACGCACTTTTTGAACCGCACCCGCTCGAATTCCGCTTCGGATAAATCTGCGTCCGAAAGGCGCTCCCGCTCGAACGACCGATTTTTTACGCAACCCTCTTCCGATTCCGCCAACACGCTCTCCAACATCTCAATCCCTCTCAATACGGCACCTCAGCCGCCCTTTCCTGCTCTCGCCCGAAATTTCCGCGAGAAAAAATCTTCCCTTTCCCCGCACGGTCACCCGATCGCCCTCGTTTAGCTCCTTGGACGACCTCGGACAGAGCCGACCGTTGATGAACACCCGCTCCGCTTCGAAATACTTTTCCGCCTCCCCCCTCGAAAGGCGAAAGGCTGCGGCTACCGCGCAATCCGCGCGCAGAGAAGAGAGAAAACACGTCTCGCTTTCCCGCTCCTTCCTCTCAAACTCCACCGTCTCCGCCCGAAAACACTTAACCTCCGTGCGGCGTACCCGCGTCAACTGCTCTTCGATAAACGGCGATATTCGCTCGGCACAATAGAGATACGCCCCGCCCGAAAAGGGAACGATATCCCCCAAGGTCGAACGCTCGATCCCCAGATTCAACAGCGCGCCTAAATAGTCCCGATGCGTCAGCTCCTCCGAAAATTTCGCGCTCGACGGAGAAATTTTCAGGCAGACGATCGGGAACGCTTCTTCGTAATCCCCGCTCCCGAAACGAATCATCTGCCGTTCCGCTCCTTCATAGCCGCCCCAAATCCAAACGCCCGCATACGAGAGCTCCCGTTCCGCTCCGTAAAAATATTGCTGCTCCGTCGGGGACAAAAAATCGGTAAACGAATACCTGCCTCTCGCATAAGCCCGTTCGGCAAGTTCCGAAAACCGATTGCGCCACAACCTTTCCTCTTCGTTCACTCCCTTTCCTCCCCGAAGCGCTCCAAAAACGAATGGACCGTTCCCTCCTGCTTATACCCCGCCAATGTATCCAGCTGCACGTTATGAATACTTTGAAAAATATTATTCTCCACGTTCGGATTTTCCTTCTTTAACTGCGCGATCCATTCCTTTACCCTCTTGCGGGCAGAAAACGCGGGTTCGGACGAGGCCGTCCGTTCCGTAAAACGGCAGGCGCAGGCGATGAAGTCCAGACCGTTGAACTCCTTCCAGCGGAGAATGTCCGACTCTAAAATGCAATACAGGGGACGAATGAGTTCCATTCCTTCAAAATTCGTGCTCCTGATTCTGGGGAGCATGCCCTGTACCTGTCCCCCGTACAGCATCGCCATGAGCGTCGTCTCGATGACGTCGCTCTTATGGTGGCCCAAAGCGATTTTGTTACAGCCGAGTTCCTTCGCCTTTGCGTACAGGTGCCCTCTGCGCATGCGCGCGCAGAGATAGCAGGGGGAGTCCCCTGCCGCCGCTTCCGACGCGGCAAAAATATCCGTTCGGAAAATCTGCACGGGAACGTGCAGGAGCGCCGCGTTTTCCTCTATTTTTCTTCGATTCGCTTCGTTATAGCCGGGGTCCATGACCAAAAAGACGAGGTCGAAATTCACCTCGCTGTGACGGTGAAGTTCCTGCATGAGCTTTGCAAGGAGCATGCTGTCCTTTCCGCCCGAAATGCAAACCGCGATTTTATCGCCCTCCGCGATGAGGCGGTATTTTTTTACCGCTAGAACGAAAGGCGACCAAAGCACTTTCCGATAAGTGGTGATGACGGAACGTTCTATTTCCTGATATTTTTCCAACTTCTTGGGCATCTTCGTCCTTTCCTTATTACGAGCCTATCCCGTTTCCGTACGTGCCCGATATTTCTTTTATCGCCTCGCCCGCGGCGATCAGCCCCGCCACGGACGGCACAAACGCGATACTGCCCGGAACCCGAAGCTTATACGCGCCCTCTTCCCTCGCAGCCCTTTCCGAATCCGCCGCCGACACGGGAATTTCCTTAGAATATACCACTTTGAGCTTTTCGATTCCGTTTTCGCGGCACAGCTTGCGCATGGCGCGCGCGAGGGGACAAACGCTCGTCTTATAGATGTCCGTCACTTCGAACGCCGTCGGATCCAGCTTATTCCCCGCGCCCATACAGCTCACGACGGGCGTTCCCGCCTCCCGACAGGCCTTTACGATCGCAATTTTCCCTGCGAGCGTGTCGATGGCATCAATGACATAATCGTAATCGGAAAAATCGAACGTTCCCGCCGTCTCCGACGTAAAAAAACAGTTCCGACAGGTCACTTCGCATTCGGGATTGATGGCGCGGGCTCTTTCGGCGGCGGCTTCCGTCTTATACCGCCCCAACGTATCCGAAAGGGCGATAATCTGACGATTGACGTTGGTCGGGGAAACCTTGTCGTTATCGACGAGCTCTAAGCGGCCTATGCCGCTCCTGACCAATGCCTCCACTGCATAGCCGCCCACGCCGCCGATTCCGAACACGGCGACGCGCGCGCGTTTCAATTTTTCCATTCCCGATTTCCCGATCAGCAATTCCGTGCGGGAAAATAAATTCATAACGCGCCTCCCTCGATTTCGTCCGCGGGGAAAGAGCGAAAAAAAGAGCTTTCGGCGCCGCAAACGGGTATTTTGTTTTTTTGTTATCTTTTCTTACATTATAGCAAACCCGCGGCGCGGCCGTCAAGCGCGTATCAGAGGCGGCGGTATTTATTTTTATCCTCGGCCGTAATTTTGCGAATGACGCGGCAAGGATTTCCGCCGGCGAGGACGCCCGAAGGAATATCCTTCACGACCACGCTTCCGCCCGCGATTACCGTATTATCCCCGATCGTGACACCGGGCATAATGCAGACGTGGCCGCCGATCCAGACGTTATTGCCGATTTTTACGGGAAAAGCGTATTCCAGCCCCGCGTTCCTGTCTTCAACGTCCAAAGGGTGTCCCGCCGCATAAATTCCGCAATCGGGGGCAATGAATACGTTGTCTCCGATTTCCACTTTCGTAGCGTCGAGAATCACGAGATTATGATTGGCATAAAAATTCTTACCCACAGAAATATTATAGCCGTAATCGCAGATAAAGGGCGGCTCTATGATAAAATCCCCCGCAAACTTTCCGATGATCCTGCGAAGAATTTCCTTTCGGCCTTCATAATCGCCGTACGGAAGCTGATTATATTTCTGACAGAGCGTTTTACAAATTTCCCGCTCCTTGAAAAGCTCTTCGCAATGATACGGGTCGTACAATACGCCCAAAGCCAATTTCTCTTTTTCCGTCATCTCTGTCCCTCCCAAATTTTCTGTTTTATCTGATAATCAACAACTTCTCCCGCGCCCGCGTGATCGCCGTATACAGCCAGCGGTTGCGCTCCCCGCCGAACGCCCAAGATTCGTCGAACACCACCACGAAATCAAATTCCGAACCCTGCGCTTTATGACAAGTGACTGCATAGGCAAATTCAAACCGACAAATGGGTTCCTCCGACACCGATTTCAGTTGATGCAACAGCGCGAAATTGCTCTCGTGCACCACAGTCCCGTCGATGAGCTTCACCGCCCTGTCCCCGTAGGCGTGCGCGTATCGCCCCTCCGTGAAAACAGCCGTGTCGAAAGGCACCCACACGCTCTCGTCCGCAAAGTCCGCCTTGAAATCCATGGAAGCCAAAAAATCCATGCTCTCCCGTATATTGCTGCCCGTACCGATAATTCCGTTGACGAGATGGAAATTCCCGTCCTTATCCAACGGCTTCTCCCAATCGTTGAGCGTACAGATGAGCTTTTCCCCCTCTACGGGCAAAAGCGCGCTCTCGTCGATTCCCTTATATCCGCGGATTTCCCGATTCAGGGCTACACGCGTTTTGTTCCTGCCGCAGATGATTTGATCCGCTTTCAGAAAAATTCGTTTCCGCTCCGCGGGAGATAAAAAATTCTTACCCACGACGCACACTTTGTCGCCGTAATTTCCGTAGGGAATAGACTTCCCCTCCCGCGCCAGCGTCGCCACCTGTATGATCGGATTGTCCGACGCCTGACGCACGATCTCCGTCAACATATAGTCCGGATGTTCCAACAACCCGCAGGTGCCGTTGACGGGCGGAAGCTGCGCATTGTCCCCCGAAAACAGGCATTTGACGTCAAAGCTCAACAAATCCCGCAAGACGTCCTCTCCGATCATGGACGCTTCGTCCACGATAATCAGGCGGATTTTCTCGTCTATCTTTTCCTTTTTCGTAAACGACAGCGTTTCCCTTTCCACCACTTCTCCGTTTTCGTCTACGTCGAAATCGTCCTCGTCCCGCGTATAAATCAGACTATGCACCGTCCCCGCCACCGTTCCGTTTTTTATGAGTACCGTCGCAGCTTTCCCCGTCGGCGTGACGAAGACCGCTTCGCTTCCCGCTTTCAAATGCAAAACGTCCTGCACTACGTGATTGATGAGAAACGTCTTTCCCGTCCCCGCATATCCCGCCAATACGAAAACTCGGTTGTCCGTATTCAAAAACCACTCCGTTATTAACTTTTTCGCGTTCTCCTGATCTGCCGTCAATTCCCTTTCCATAATAAGATCATTATACCATATTCCCCGCAAAACGGCAAGCATTTATCGAACGTTTGTTTGCGTTTATTTCCAAAAAAAGAGACGGATTAACGCTCTTCCCATAGGGAATTTACCGCGGAAAAAAGTATAGCGCATTATACCGCCTTACGAGTAAGGTGATATAATGCGCTTATTTACTTTACTTTTGAAGTTGTTTATAATATAATGATGGTAAGATAAGCAATTTAGGGAAACAGGCAGAATGTGTAGTTTGTTAAATCTTGATATTCGTGTAAAAGCAGACGAGATAAATTATAATAAACAAAAATTTTTTTCCGATGAGCAAGAACTAATTGAAGATTATTTATGTACGTTATATATGAACGGGCAAATTTATTCGGATTACAATTTGATCAATCCAGGACAGCATAAGTATGAAGTATTCGTAAATGTGCCAAATTTAGAAAGCATTAGAGAAAAATACAATAACGAATACGTAAACCGCTCTTATAAGCACCTTGTTGTTCAAATTAAAGAAATGGGAAAAAATATTTTATATGATCCTAACTGTAATTGTGAAACAGCGCCTTATTATATTTTATTTACAACTTCTGAAATCGGAACATCAAGCCCACTGATTTGCGGAAAATGCGGGAATGAGACTCCCCTTTATAAAATCCCCTATTTATTTGGTGAACAAGAACATCTTACTTTAATCAATTATCCAAAAACTTATGCAAGCGTACACGAACTATATATGCAATCGCTATCGGACCGATTTACAAAAAATCAATTAGTTAATCCTAATTCGTCTTTAAACAAAAGGGCATTTGAAATTAGGAAGGAATTGGAAAATAAAATCAAAAAACCCGTATATTTAAGTTTATCAAGATTCTTTTTAATTTCTGATCGTGACAAGAAAAAAATTAACAACGATAAATGTCCTAAATGCGGTAAAACTCTGATTGAATGCGATGATCAAATCGGTTTGGTTAAAATGTTTAGATGTGATGATTGCAGATTGATAACGGATAAACTCGAATAATATAAAAAAGAGCGTAGATTAAAAAATCTTCGCTCTTTTTTCCCCTATGGGAATTATCCTGTCTCCGTCCCTTTTTTTCCTTACTTCCTTACAAATTTCATGACGAGCATTTTTCCGCCGTAGCGCACCGATACGTCTATTCTGCCCTTTTCCACAGAAAATTCCTTCTTCTTTTCCATTCCGCCGAGGTCGGCAAAAATCGTCAGCTTGTTCGTCTCGGCGTCATAGCTATATTTCGCTTCCTTCTCCCATTTATGCCCGTCCTTTTCTTTACAGAACAGTTTCAGCTCGCCCTTGGGTCGGAGCTCTATTCTGAGATAGTCGAAATCGTCCGTCCGTTCCTCGCCGCCGAAAAAAATCTGTTCGCATTCATAAGTTCCCAAATAGGGCTGCGCCACGTCTTTGAGCCCGCCCAACGCCGAGACGCTGAACAAGAGCGGCGAAAGCACCACTGCAGAGGCGAATGCCGCACTCTTTAAGATAATTCGCTTTTTCATATCGTTCAGTATGCGTTTATCGCGGCCTTTTTATGTATAACACAATACCAACGCTACTCCGCCCAGCGCCGCCAAGAGCGCCGGCAACGCAACGACTGCTCCGTAACCGATAAATTGACGGAAAGAAAATTTTACGCCGTAACTTTTCAAAAGCCCTGTCCACATGATTCCCGCCAATGCCCCGACCGGGGTCAGACAGGCGCCGAGATTACTGCCGATAATCGTAGCGTATATGCTTTTCAAAGATGCTTCGGAAACACCGAGAACGCCGCCGAAAAGGACGCTCATGGGTATGTTATTGATGACGTTGGAAACCAAAAAAGACGCAAAACCGTATTTGAAAAGTTCGCCTTTTCCGCCCAGCACGGCGGCAATTTTTTCCGTAACTCCGTATTTTTCCAAGGAAAGCACGATGACGAACATCGACAAGACAAAGGGAACCAGCTCCCACGGCGCCCTTTTCAACGATTTCCCCAGCAGCCGCCCCGAAAGCGAAAAACGCCTTTTCACTGCGCCGAAAATCAGAGTACATATCCAAAGCGAAGCCGCTCCGCCCAAGGCTACCGCCCACATCGGAAACGAAAACCACGAGGACGCCGCCAGCCCCGCGATACAGACCGCCAGATGAATCACGCCGATCACCAACAGGCCTCTGTCGAGGACCTGAACGCGCTCGGGACGTTCGCACGACAGCTTCGACAACTGTTTATGAAAAAGCAACAGCAACACCACCAAGGAGGTTAGCCCCGCAGCGAGCGTCGGCAGCCACATGACGGAAAAATATTCGCAAAAACCGATGCCGCAAGCGGAAGAAAGATAAATATTGGTCGGATTGCCGATGACGAGAGCGAGACTCCAAGTATTGGCAGCGACAAATTCGCCCACGAGATAGGGAATCGGACTGATTTTTTCCTCCCGACAAAAATTACAGATCACGGGAGTAAACGTGAGCACCACGATGTCGTTGGAGGTAAATACCGTGAGAAAGGAAACCAATCCGTACATGCCTATAAACAATTTCTTTCCGCTATTGCCCGTGCGGCCGATCAGCACTGCCGCCAGCCGGCGGAAAAAACCCAGCTCGTCGAGGTATACCGACAAAAACGTCAGACAGAGAAACAGCGCGAGAATCTTTAACGGATTCATATCGCCGGAGGCCGTCAATCCTTCCCACGTCTCCTCCGCCGTAAAAGTACCGGAAAGGAGCAAAAAAATGCTCCCGCACAGGGCGGGAAGCCAATAAATGCCGAACGTATGCCCTTTTACGGAAACAGTCGGCTTCGTTAAAACGAGAATCATCAATCCAGCGCAGGACAAAAAACAAACAATGACGGAAATTATCATAAGTGTTCTACGAAAATAAAATTTTTTCTCCCGAAAAAGCAAAAAAGGCTCCTTGGAGAGATTCTTTATCCTTTACAACTTTTTTTACGCTTGGCGCGAACAATACTCAAAACGACAAAATATACCGCCCACGCGCACAGAAAACCGAATGCTGCTCCCGATACGTCGATTCCTACATCTTTGAACGAAGGCGCCCGACCGTCCGAAAAAAATTGCAGGCCTTCGTCGCAAAAGGGGATGACGATCCCGACAAGCGACGGAATAAAAAACCAGAGCTTTTTTCGGGTATAGGAAAGATATGTAAAAAACAACAAAAACCCCAGCAGCGCGTATTCGCAAAAATGCGCCAGCTTACGAATGACGTGTTCGCTGATTTCAACGCCTTGTCCGGGAACCAAAGCGCTTAAAAAATTTTCCACGAGCTCTTTGACAAAAGAGCTCTGCACGGTCGATTCCGCCGCCGTTTTCAAGGAATTGGAAAATATCCAGCAGACAAAGGCGGCCGTCGAAAGAGTGAGCACTATGCGGAGTATCCATTTTTTACCGTCCGTCTTCATCTTCACTCCTTCGGCTCCGTTCTCAATAACAGAGCCCGATGTCAAATACTCAATAGTACAGTCCGAAAAATTTCTTGACGGGCTTCGTCTTCTCTATCGTTATCGGCTTATCTTCGAGAAGCGCAAGCATATTTTCCTGTATCCTCTCGAAGCGGTCGTAAAGCCCCGCCTCCTCTATCGCTTCCTTTGCCGCCGTATACTTAGGCGCCCGCTCCTGCATGTTATGCGTGTCCGTTCCGAGACAATGGACGAGCCCGTGTTCGAGCAGCGCAAACGCCATCGTGCTGTCTTCCTTTTTGAGAAATGCCTGCGTATTTACCTGCAACAGACACCCCATGTCCACGAGCGCGGACAGCAACGCGGGCTTTTTTCTCGCCTCGTCGTAACGCTCTACGTGCGCGATGACGGGAATATAGTCCGTCGAGGAAATAAAGTCCTCCAAACGCCGCCAAAGCCCCTTATTCCAATCGGTCGCGAAGGGAAGTTCCGCTAAAATGTATCGCGTGTCCCCGATAGCCATCGCGCAAATGGATTCGTCCGACGCCGCCATCTCCGCCGCAAAATGCACTTCCGCGCCCAGATACGTCTCCATTCCCTCGGGAATCAGATCCTTGATCCGACCGAATGCGTCTGCACGAGCCTCCAAAAATTGTTTCGGACTGCGCTTCCTTCCGTAATAGTGGGACGTGAACACCACTTTATCCACGCCTTGTTCCAGAAGGCTCTTCATTTGTTCCGACGATACCCCTTCGTCTATTGCTCCGTCGTCGATACCGGGCAGTATATGTGTATGCAAATCTGTCATTTTTTATTTCCTGTTTTCTCCTTTCGGAGAACGACCTTTTTACTTTCTTCCTTCTCTCGTATGTATCTCCCGACTGCGGCGGAGATCGCTTTTTACGTATCTCCGCCGCAAAAATCGACGGGAGCTTATCATATCGTTTCGGTTCTTATTTTTCTCTAATTTGGTTCTTTCTCAGGTTCTTATTTTTTCAACCGATTATCTGAAATACTTCACGCCGCTTTCAAAAATCTTCATGTCGAAGTTCCCTTCGATATTTTTATACAGGTTTTCGCCCGTGCGTTCCGAATGTCCCATTTTTCCGAACACCCTGCCGTCGGGAGAGGTGATTCCTTCGATCGCCCACATCGAGCCGTTGGGATTATAGGGCGACTGCATGGTAGGTCTTCCGCTTAAATCCGCGTACTGTGTGGCGATTTGGCCGTTTTTCCGCATTTCTTCGAGCGCTTCCGAAGGCGCGACGATTTTTCCTTCCCCGTGAGAGACGGGGACTTTATACACTTCGCCCACCTTACAGGCGGAAAGCCAAGGGGACAAATCCGAAGCCACGCGGATATCCACCACCGTGGAGACGTGACGGGAAATGTTATTGAACGTCAGCGTCGGGGATTTTTCCGTCATGGGAAGCACTTTCCCGTAAGGCACGAGCCCCAGCTTGATGAGCGCCTGAAAACCGTTGCAGATTCCCAAAATCAATCCGTCGCGGGTTTGAAGGAGCTTTTCAATCTCCTCCGCGATATACGGATTTCTGAACGTCGTGGCAATGAATTTTCCGCTGCCGTCCGGTTCGTCGCCGCCCGAAAAACCGCCGGGGAACGCAATGATGTTCGCGCGGGCAATCGCGCCCGCGATCGCCTTGACGCTCTCCTCGATGTCCGAAGCGGAACGGTTCTTTACGACGACCGTCTCCGTCTCCGCCCCCGCAAGGCGGAATTTCCGAGCCGTGTCGAGCTCGCAGTTCGTGCCGGGAAACACGGGAATGAACACGCGCGGCCGCGCGCATTTCGTCGAAATATTCGCATATTTCTTCGGCGCGGCAAAATCGCAGTTTTCCGCTTTTCCCTCCGCGGGCGCCGTCGTCGCAAAGACGCTTTCGAGCGGGGTCAGGTATGCGTTTATCGCGTCGGGCAGGGAAACGCTCTCTCCGTCCGCAACGAACGCGTTCCCCGTCGCGTCGCCGATATATTCCTTTTCGATTTCCTTTGAAAGAAGTTTTTCGTCCTTTACGGCGACGATCAGATCGCCGTAAGATTCCCGATACAAATCCGAGGCGCCCTGCGCAAAGTTTACGCCCACGCCGTTGCCCAAAGCGCTCTTGATGACCGCCGCTCCCGCGCCGCCGTTCTCGACGACCGTCGCAAAAGTAATATTCCCGTTTACGATATTCTTATACGTTTCCGCATAGACCGACTTCAATTTTTCAAAGTCGGGGACGAACTGTCCGTCCTTCGGAACGGGAAGCCGCCACAGCTTCTCTCCGCCCTTCAATACGTTATCGATGAGCTTGCTCGCTTTCGCGGGCGCGAGCGCAAAGGAAATGAGCGTGGGAGGGACGTGGATATGCTCGAAGGTGCCGCTCATGCTGTCCTTGCCGCCGATGGCGCCCAAGCCCAGACCTATCTGCGCATACACCGCGCCGAGAAGCGCCGCCGTCGGGACGCCCCATACTTTCGCGTCGGGGGTCATGCGCTGGAAAAATTCCTGCAACGTCAGGCGGATATTCCGATAATCCGCGCCCGCCGCCACTACTTTGGACACGGAAGCGACGATGGAATAAATCGCGCCGACAAAGGGGCTGGTTTCCATGAGATACGGGGAATAGCCGTAAGCGGAGACCGTGCAGACGTCCGTTTCGCCGCCGCAGATTTTCGCCGCCATGGCGATTGCGGGCGTAAGCTGGTTCTTGCCGCCCCAAGGCATATACACCGACCGCGCGCCGATCGTGGAATCGAAGGTCTCCGAAAGACCCTTTTTCGCGCAGACGTTGAGGTCGGAAAGGACTTCTTTCGTCTTTTCCTTGAAATCCGCCTGTTTTTTATCGAACCAATGCGTGACTTTGTCCGAAATCTCCGCGTCGGCGGTCTGTTTCACGCCGTTGGTGTTGAGAAATTCGCGGGAAATGTCCACGATAGGGCGCCCCTTAAAGAGCATCTTCATTCTGCCCGTATCCGTGACGACCGCCACGGGCGTCGCGGAGAGGTTCTCCTCCGCCGCAAGCGCGATGAACGCATCCACGTCCTTCGCGTCTACCACCACCGCCATGCGTTCCTGAGATTCGGAAATCGCCAGCTCCGTGCCCGACAAGCCCTCGTATTTCTTGGGAACCTTATCGAGGTCTATCGTCAGTCCGTCTGCAAGCTCGCCGATTGCCACCGACACGCCGCCCGCGCCGAAGTCGTTGCATTTTTTGATTTTCCGCGTCGCCTCCTTATTGAGGAACAGACGCTGCAATTTGCGCTCGGTCAAGGGGTTGCCCTTCTGCACCTCCGCGCCGCAGGTCTCCACAGAGTGCGCGTCGTGCGCCTTGGAGGAACCCGTCGCTCCGCCGCAGCCGTCGCGCCCCGTCTCGCCGCCCAAGAGAATTATAATATCCCCCGCCTTCGGCGCTTCGCGGTAGACCATGTCCTTACGCGCGCCGCCGACGACAAAGCCCGTTTCCAGACGCTTGGCTTTATAGCCCTCGTGATAGACCTCGTCCACGATTCCCGTCGCGAGGCCGATCTGGTTGCCGTAGGAGGAGAAACCCGCCGCCGCGCGTTGGGTGATCGCGCGCTGGGGGAGTTTTCCCGCAAGCGTGTCTTCCAGCTTTTCCCGCGGGTCGGAAGCGCCCGTCACGCGCATCGCCTGATAGACGTACGTGCGGCCGCTGAGCGGGTCGCGAATGGCGCCGCCCAGACAGGTCGCCGCGCCGCCGAACGGCTCGATTTCCGTGGGGTGGTTATGCGTCTCGTTCTTGAACATGACGAGATATTTTTCCGTTTTTCCGTCGATTTCCGCGTCGATACAGATAGAGCAGGCGTTGATTTCGTCCGAAACGTCGAGGTTGTCGAGCTTTCCGTCCTTTTTCAGCTTCTTTGCCGCAATCGTCGCAAGGTCCATCAGGCAGGGATATTTATCGGGGCGGGAACCGTTGATTTCCTCGTACAAATCGCGATAGAGATGATACGCCTTCTCCACAGAACGGTTTTCGGAAGTGATTCTGATGTTTTTCAATTCCGTCGCAAACGTGGTGTGGCGGCAGTGATCCGACCAATACGTATCGATGACTTTGAGCTCCGTCTCCGTCGGGTCCCTGCCCTCGTCCTTGAAATAATCGCGCACGAAAGCGAGATCCTCCGTGCTCATCGCAAAACCGATTTTTTTATGGTAGGCGGCAATTTCTTCGTCCGTCCGGCCGATAAAGCCCTCCACGTCTTTGACGTCCGCGCTTTCCAGCGTTTCGCGCCTGAGCGTCGCGGGCTTTTCCAAACCGACTTCCTCGCTCTCCACGGGGTTGATGAGGTGCTTTTTGATGGCGGAAAGCTGTTCGTCCGTGACTCCTTTCACCGCGTACACCTTCGCGCATTTGACGAGGGGACGCGACTTTTTCGTGAGGAGCTGCACGCACTGCGCCGCACTGTCCGCGCGCTGGTCGTACTGACCCGTCAGAAAACTGACGGCAAATACCTTATAGCCTTCGGGAATTTCCATGGTTTCCAAATATACGTTATCCACGGGAGGTTCGGAAAAAACCGTGCCGAGCGCAGCGGAGAGCTCCGCCTCGCTCAATCCCTCCACGTCGTATCTCAAAATCAAACGGAAATCCTCCGTATCGATATTCAGCAGGGTCTTGATGTCCGCCGCTTCCTTCTTCGCCTGTACGTTGTCCTTCTTCTCTACAAAAATTCTGTAAATCATACGTCTCCTTATTATTCGGCGGGGATGTCCCGATATTTGATTCCGATGTCCTTCCTGTAATGCATGCCTTCAAAGTGAATTTTTTCGACGTTTCTATACGCCTTCTGCCGCGCTTCCTCTATCGTCGCGCCCTTCGCGCATACCCCGAGCACGCGCCCTCCGTCCGTCACCAGCTTGCCGTCCTTCCTCTTCGTGCCCGCATGACAAAGTATGACGTCGCTGTCCAGCGCTCCGATGCTGATTTCCTTGCCCTTTTCGTATTTCAGAGGATAGCCGCCGCTCGCAAGCACCACGCACACGCATGCGCCCCGCTCCCATTCCACTTTGATTTCCGAAAGGCGCCCGTCCGTCACCGCCTCGAAAATTTCCATGAGATCCGTCTTTAACATGGGCAGGACGACCTGCGTCTCGGGGTCTCCGAAACGGGAATTATACTCGATGACCTTCATTCCGTCCTTCGTCTTCATGAGTCCGAAATACAGCACGCCTCTGAACGTCCGCCCCTCCGCGTTCATCGCGGCGACCGTGGGGAGCATGATCTTTTCCATGGTCTCCCGTTCCGTCTTCTCCCCATAGAAGGGCGCGGGGGAAAACGTGCCCATGCCGCCCGTATTCAGCCCCTCGTCGTTATCCAGCGCGCGTTTATGGTCGCAGCTCGTCACCATGGGGACTATCGTCTTTCCGTCCGTAAACGCGAGCACGGAAACTTCGGGACCTTCCAGAAATTCTTCGACGACGACTTTATTCCCCGCCGCCCCGAACTTCTTGTCCAGCATGATTTCCTTTAATCCCTCCTCCGCTTCCTTCAAATCGCGGCAGATGAGAACGCCCTTGCCCAGCGCCAGACCGTCCGCTTTGAGAACCACGGGAAACGCGCCGTTTCGGATATAGGCGAGCGCCTTTTCATATTCGTCGAAAATTTCGTATTTCGCCGTCGGAATTCCGTATTTTTTCATGAGCTCTTTGGAAAAAGCCTTGCTCGCCTCAATCATCGCCGCGCGGCGGTTCGGCCCGAACGCGCGATGACCGCGGCGTTCCAGCTCGTCCACGACGCCGAGTGCCAACGGGTCGTCGGGCGTAACCACGGTATATCCGACGTCTTTATGCGCGTCCAGCCAATCGCCCACCGCTTTCGCGTCGCAGTAGTCCACGTCTACGAGCTCGGCAAGTTCGCCTATTCCCGCATTGCCCTTCATCGCGTAAATCTTATCTACTTTCGGCGATTTTTTCAGCGCCTGTATCACGGCATGCTCTCTGCCGCCGTTGCCGATAACCAAAACGTTCATGTTTTCTCCTTTTTCTCAAACTTTATATCGCAGGAATCAAAGCCAATATCAATCCTATTATAAACACCGCCCATTCGCCGACTTTACCCATTGTCAGGCGATAGGAACTCGGTTCTCCGTCGCAAGGGGTACGCTCGTTCCAGCAGGAATGCCATTTATTTTCCCACTTACAGAGAGAATAATTGAAATACAGCGTCGGAACGGAAATCGCCATGAGCAACAGATACGGAAGCAAAAACACAAAGTTTCCGTTAATGAGAATGTTCGTCGCACCGACAACGGCCGTTATGCACAGCATGATCATCATGTTTCTGTCTTTTCTTCCTTTATTCACGGCAATTTTCCCTCCACGGATATGACTTCATACCCCGTTTCCATGACAACCGTATCGAACGAGAGCGTTTCTTCCACAGCGTTTCCCTTCGATAAAGATTCTCCGCCGATGTTTACCGTGCGGACTATGTCTTCGGTACTTTCTCCTACTATAAATCGGATGTCTCTGAAACTCGCTTCTACCACGACGGAAAATTCTCCGATGTCCTCTTTCGCCGTTATTCTCACCGCATATTCGTCGGGGTTGGTAACAAATCCGTTCTGTCCGCCAGTCGCATATACGGAAATTTCTATGTATTCCCGATAATTTTCGAGCGTCAATTCCCTTTCTCTGTTGAGATACTCGAAAAAATGCGTTCCCTGAATAATCAGGAATACAACGATAAAACAGATACAGAGAATCTTTCCGAATATCCGCTCCCCCACCGAAAATCCGTTTTCTCCCGAAGGCGGAACTTCGATGTTTTCCCAATCCGTATCGTTCATTTTCTCCCGCAATTCTTCGTAATAGCTCTTTTCGGCGGGAGCGGCGGTCGGAGAGGAAGCCGAGGGAGCTTCGGGAGAAGAAGCAGGAGATACGGGAGAGGCGGACAATTCGGACGCCGACGGGCATTCGCTATCGGGCGAAACGTCGGAAGTTGTTTCGGAAATCGACGAACCTTCCGAATCAGACGAAACGTGGGAAGCCGCTTCGAAAATCGACGGACCTTCCGAATCAGACAAAGCATCGGAAGCCGCTTCGGAAATCGACGGACGTTTAGCCTCGGACGGCGCATGAAATGACGGCTCGGAAACGGAGGACGGAGAAGCGGGCGCGGCGGAGTTTTTTTCCGCAAGATCCTCGCCCGACAGAAGCTCTTCGACGTCGATATGCAAAGCGTCGGAAAGCGGCAGCAGAAATTCCGCCGAAGGGAAAAACCCTGCTTCCCAGCAATCTACGTCGTACGCGCCTACATTTAATTTTTCCGCGAGCTCCTCCTTCGTCAGTCCGAGCGCTTCCCGCTTTTCGCGGATATACTTTCCGCATTTCTCCTTATCCATTCTCTTCCCCTTATTGAACAGGATTTCTCACTTTATATTTATCGGCATTTCATCGAGTATGCGGATCTTACGTCCCGTCTTTTCGATTTTGCCTTCGCATAATAATTTTACGCAGAGCGGTAAAATCTCATGCTCGATTTTGAGGATACGCGCCTGCAAAGATTCGGGCGTGTCACCGTCCTCGACGGGAACCGCGCGCTGCATGATGATCGCGCCCGCGTCTACGTCCGCCTCCACAAAATGCACCGTGGCGCCGCTGACCTTGACTCCGTACTCTATCGCCGCCTCGTGCACTTTGAGTCCGTAAAAGCCCTTGCCGCAAAAGCAGGGGATCAGCGACGGATGAATATTGATGACCCTGTCTTTGAAAGTATCCAGAAAGCCCGCGGGAATGATTTTCAACCAGCCTGCAAGAACGATATAGTCCACTCCGCCGCTCTGCAACAGCTCCGTCAGCTTTTTATAGAGCTCCTCCAAAGAGGGATAGTCCGACTTGGAAAATACCGCCGTCTCTATCCCCGCTTTTTCCGCGCGGGCAATCGCTCCGATCCCCGCCTTGGATGCAATCAGGTATTTGATTTCACAAAATTTTTCCCGCTCGTTGGCGTCGATAATCGACTGAAAATCCGTGCCGCCGCCCGAAGCGAATACCGCGATCCTTTTCATTTCAGCGTCACGCCCTTGCCCGAAACGGTCTTTCCGAGCAAGACGACTTCTTCGCCGCTCTCTTCGAGAGATTTTTTCGCCGCCGCGGCGTTTTCGGGAGATACGCACACCACCATTCCGATGCCCATGTTAAAGGTATTGTAAATCTGTTCGTCGGAAATCCCCGCCTTTTCCTGCATGACGCGGAACACCGCGGGCACTTCATACGAATGTTTATCGATTTCACAGCCGATTCCCTCGGAGAAAATGCGCGGAATGTTTTCGATAAACCCGCCGCCCGTGATATGCGCGATTCCCTTTACGGGAACCTTTTCAATCAAGGAAAGAATACTCCTGACGTAAATTTTCGTCGGCGTCAACAGGACTTCCGCGAGCGTCCCGCCGAGGCGGTCGTCGTATTTCTCCATTTCCGCTTTATCCGAATCCCCGAACAGCTTTCTCACCAGAGAATAGCCGTTGGAATGGATTCCGCTGGATTTGATGCCGAGAAGGACGTCCCCCGCCGCGATATTTTTGCCGTTGATCACTTTCTTTTTATCGACGATACCGACCGCAAATCCCGCGAGGTCGTATTCCCCTTCGGGATAGAAGCCGGGCATTTCCGCCGTCTCCCCGCCGATGAGCGCGCAGCCCGCCATGCGGCAGCCCGCCGCGATTCCTTTGACGACCTCCGCTTCCGCCTCGGGGTACAGTCTTCCGCAGGCGTAATAATCGAGAAAGAAAAGAGGTTTCGCACCTTGGCACACGATATCGTTTACGCACATCGCGACCGCGTCGATCCCGATGGTGTCGTGCTTGCCGAGCAGCATGGCGTATCTGAGCTTCGTTCCCACGCCGTCCGTTCCCGCCACCAGAACGGGTTCCTCCATTTTCTCGCCCGCGATCGAATAGAAACCGCCGAACGAGCCGATATCGCCCAAAACATTGTCATCGTATGTGGTCTTGACATATTTTTTCATGAGTTCCACCGCTTTGTAGCCGCGCGTCACGTCTACGCCGCTGTCTTTATAGGATATTGCCATAACCTTATTTACTCCTCTTTACTTCCGTAATGTTATATTTACCAAAATTTACTCAAATTTGAATTTTCCGGACTCTTCGCCCTCAGGACTGTATGGATACTTTCCGTCAAAACAGCCGAGGCAAAAGCCGATTTTTGCCGCTTTACAGCTTTCCGTGAGCTGGTCTATCGTCAGATATTTCAAAGAATCCGCGCCGATATATTCGCAGATTTCCCTTTCCGTCTTATTGGCGCCGATGAGCTGGCTATACGACTGCATGTCGATTCCGAGATGGCAGGGGTGCCTGATGACGGGGGAACAGATGCGCAAATGCACCTCTTTCGCGCCCGCTTCTTTGAGCATGCGCACGATGCGCCGCGACGTCGTTCCCCGGACGATGGAATCATCGATGAGCACCAATCTCTTTCCCTGAATGTTCGCTCGCAGAGGGTTCATCTTTACGCTGACGCTGTCCTCCCGCATTTTCTGGTCGGGCTGAATGAACGTCCTGCCCACATAGCGGTTCTTTTCCAGCGCCTCTACGTACGGAATTCCCGAAACCTGAGAATAGCCCCTCGCCGCGACGATGGCAGAATCGGGTACCCCCGAAACGATGTCCGCTTCCACGGGATAGTTCTCCGCCAAAATTCTCCCCGCGGCCATGCGGGTTTCGTACACGCTGCAACCGTCGAGAATACTGTCGGGACGGGAAAAATACACATACTCGAAAATACACGCCGCAGGCTTGCACCTACCCGCTATGCGGTGCGAGTGCATTCCCGCGCTGTCTATCACCAGCACTTCGCCCGGCTCTATATCCCTGAGAAAATTCGCGCCCACGGCGTCCAGCGCGCAGCTCTCGGAAGCGACTACGATATCGTCCATATTTTTCCCGACGCACAAAGGACGGATTCCATAAGGATCGCGCACCGCGATGAGCTTATCCGTCGTCATGACGACGAGCGCATAGGAACCCTTGAAACATTCGCACGCCTTCAACACGCCCCGCACGATGTCCCCGTCGGAAAACTTATTGATGAGCATGGCTATCGCTTCCGAATCCACGGTCGTCTGAAAAACCGCGTTGTCGGCGATGAGCTCTGCTCGCAGGCGATCGGCATTGGTGAGATTGCCGTTATGCGCCACCGCCATTTTGCCGCACTTTCCCGTAAACACGATGGGCTGCGCATTGACCGCGAGGCTCGCCCCCGTCGTCGAATAGCGCACGTGCCCGATGGCGATATCCCCTTCGGGAAGGGACGACAGGGCGTTCCCGGAAAATACTTCGGGAATCAGCCCCATGCCTTTTTGATACTCGATTTTATTCGCGTAAGCCACAGCGATTCCGCAGCTCTCCTGGCCGCGGTGCTGCAAGGCGTACAGCCCGTAATACACCGTATTCCCCACGTCGCGCGTCTCGGGGGAATATACCCCGAACACGCCGCACTCTTCGTGCATGCCGTCAAACACGGGTTTTATGTCTCTCGAATACATATGTTTTCCTTTGAATATACTTTCGGACAAAAAACGGCAAAGGCCCCTTTACCGCCAAAGTAAAGAGGCGCAAACCGCTGAATCGCCGTTTTATTCGGCTTCGGACAGCCGTTTGAATACTTCCTTATAAGCGTCCTCAACGCCGCCCATGTCGCGGCGGAATCTGTCCTTATCCAGCTTCTCGCCCGTCGTCATGTCCCAGAAACGGCAGGTATCGGGCGAAATTTCGTCCGCCAGCACGATCTCGCCGTGATAACGGCCGAATTCCAGCTTGAAGTCGATGAGATTGATATTCATCTTCTTGAAGAACTCGATCATGATGTCGTTGATGGCAAACGCCATGTTCTTGATCGTCTCGATTTCTTCCTTCGTCGCGAGCTCCATGGCGAGCGCGTGATAATCGTTGATCATGGGGTCGCCCAGGTCGTCGTTCTTATAGCTGAATTCGAGCACGGGACAAGCGAGTTTCGTGCCCTCGGGAATCCCCAAACGCTTGGACATGCTGCCTGCGGCCGTATTGCGGATAATCACCTCCAAAGGTACGATCTGAACCTTCTTCACGATCGTTTCCCGATCGGAAATTTCCTCCACGTAATGGGTGGGAATCCCCTTCTTCTCCATTAAACGGAACATCATGTTGCTCATCTTGTTATTGATGACGCCCTTGCCCGCAATCGTGCCCTTTTTCAGGCCGTTGAACGCCGTCGCGTCGTCCTTATAATCGACGATGACCAAATCGGGATTGTCGGTGGCGAATACTTTTTTCGCTTTTCCTTCATACATCTGTTCTTTCTTTTCCATTTTTCTATCTCCTTAAATCTGCTTGATTTTTCTGATCGTTAAAGTTAAAGCATTTCCTGCAACGCCTTGTCGTCGGCGTTGATCTTTACGCGCATTTCCGCCTTATAATCTTCCAGCTTCGCCGCGATTTCGGGATATTTGATTCCCAAAATCTGCAACGCCAAAAGCCCCGCGTTCTCCCCGCCGTTGACGCCCACCGTCGCCACGGGAATCCCCGAAGGCATCTGCACGATCGACAAAAGGCTGTCCAGCCCGCCCATCATGTCCGTCTTGACGGGAAGCCCTATCACGGGAAGCGTCGTCGACGCGGCGATGACTCCGCCGAGGTGCGCCGCCTTTCCCGCCGCGCAGATGATTACTTCAACGCCGTTCTTCCGTGCGGAAGATGCAAACTCATGCGCTTCCTCGGGGGTACGATGCGCGGAAATGACCCGCACCTCCGTCTCTACCCCGAACCTCTTCAAAACCGCCGCCGCGGGCTTTACGACGTCGAAATCCGATTTGCTGCCCATCAAAATAGCCGCTTTCGCCATATTTATACCTGACCTCCCGTCAATATTTTTCAAAAAACGAACTGAAACCTCATTTATCCTTTATCTTTTACACGCTTTTCAAAAATGAAAAAAGCACAGCCACCGCAACGGTGCGGCCTGCACTTCGTTTACAAAACTGTATCGGAAAAGAAAGGGGTAAAAATTCCCTTTGAAAAACCTATGCGAAAATCCTTTCCGCGTTGAAAAGAAACGCCGCCCGATACGGGGCGCACAAATCCGTTATAGAGTTCGTCACGCTTGCGTTTCATGAAATCAAAACCTCTTATTCTTTCGTTTTTGCCGTCTTTTTCGATAATTTTCTTATTCCCCGATTTCGATTCACGTCTATATTATATCAAAATCGAGCGCGAAAAGCAAACGGCTGAAAGAGAAAAAACGTTCCCTTTCTTCTTTGTAACTTTTTCACAAATCGAGTAATAAATTTGTCAAATCACTTTTTTTTCGCCGATTTTGTCCCTTTATTTGACAAATTCTCACATTCGGAATATAATGTATCGCAAATAAACATTTCGCTTATAAAAGCGAAAAAGGAGCTTTGAAAAATGACCGCACGGAATAACGGCCTTCCCGCCTCCGAAAAGAAAAAACGGGCGGGCAGCATAGCAAAACACATCTCCTTTACGGGCGTATTTGCGGCGCTTTGTTTCGTCGCGACCGTCATCGTAAAAATTCCCCAGCCCTCGGGAGGATATTTCAACCTCGGAGATGCGTTCGTTCTCCTCTCGGGCTGGTTCCTCGGTCCCGCTTACGGCGCCGTTGCCGCAGGCCTGGGCTGCGCTTTGGCGGACCTCGCGCTCGACGGCGCGATTTATGCGCCCGCCACCCTCGTCATCAAAGCCGCCATGGCTGTCCTCGCTTATTTTATCGCCAAACTGTTCAAAAAATTTATCAAAAAGGAAAAGTTCGACGTGCTTCCCCGTATCCTCTCCGCACTCGCCGCCGAAGCCGTCATGGTAGGCGGGTATTTCTTCTACGAGGCCGTCTGTCTCGGTCTCGGATTGGGCGCCGCCGCGGGAATCGTGAGCAACGTCCTGCAAGGCTCGGTCGCGCTGTTCGGCTCCGCGCTTTTGGTGGGAGCGCTGTATCCCCTGCGCCCCGTCCGCAACTTCTTTCCGAAGCTCGGTTGAAAATTCGAGACAAAAAACAGACAGAGTACGCGCCTTGCGTACCCTGTCTTATTTTTTATCCTTTGAGCGATAAAATGCCAGGCTTGCGACAAAAATCGCCATGGGAATGACGGCATATCCCGCTCCGCCGCAAAGCCTCAAAGTTTTACAAATCAAAAGCGATCGCCGTGATGTCGTCGGAAAATTTCCCGCCCGAAAATACCGTGAGCGCCGTCTTTAACTTCGAGATAAAATCTTCCGCGCCGTGCGATTGAAGGAGCACGCTCTCCGCGCGTTCTATGCCGAACAAATCCCCCGCGGAATTGGCGCACTCCGTGACTCCGTCCGTGAGCAAAACCAAAACGTCTCCCTTTTCAAAGGGAATTTCCCGCTCCGCATAGACAAAATCGGGAATCCAATTGGAAATGGGCGGCGCGGGAGATTCTATTTCGTTGATTCCCGGACCGTTCTTCAAGAGAATGGGCGCGTTGTGCCCCGCCGCCGCATAGCGGATTTTCTTCTCCCTTTCGTCGATCCGCACCGCCGCCACCGTGATGTACGACCGTTCGTCGAGATTGAGTTCCTTGAATTTTCCGCTCAGCAGGCAGAGCGCGTCCGCGAGGGAAACCTGCTTGCGGTCAAAGCCCGCCTTGACGAACGCAGATAACATTCCCGCGGAAATTCCCTTTCCCGAAACGTCGGACAGTATTCCGTAGGTCTGGCCGTTCAGCTCGTACACGTCGGGCAGGTCGCCGCCGATTTCCAGACAGGGGATATACAGATAGGCATAGGAGATTCCGCCCGCGCTCTTTCCCGCGGGAAGAAGCCGCTGCTGAATCCGCCGCGCGGACAGCATTTCCCGCGCCAGCTCCGTCTGATAGGTGCCGTCCGTAAGCCCCAAAAACAATCTTCCGCTGCCGTCCACGGGCAAAATGCGGATGCGAACGGTGATTTTATCCGTCCTGTCCGCGCGGCGGACGTCGGCGGAAACGGTGTCCGACTTTTCCGCCCGGTCTTTGACCGCCGCCTGCATGACGTTCCGAAACGCGCAATATACGCACGAGGCGCCTTCGCCGCAGGCCTTCGCTTCCTCGCCGCAGCCGAGCGCTTCCTTTAAGCTGCCCTTTCCCTTCGCGCGGTCGGAAAAACAGCGGCGGAAAGCGGCGTTCGTAAACCGCACGCGCAGTCTGTCGTCGAACACGAATATCCCCGCGGGCATTCTGTCCAATATCTTTTTGTAAATTCCGCCTAACATTCCCTATCCTTTCTCCTCGTCCCCGCGCGTCAGCGGTACATTTTCAAACCGCACTCGATCCGCGCGTCAAACTCCAATCCGTCGTACAACTCCCCGTCCAGCTGCACCGTACAGGGCTGCGACGGAACTATTTTCACCCGCTCGCACAAAAAGTGCTCCGCGGCGGGATAATCCAAGACTTTTCCTTTCATGAGATAGAGAAAAGCCTTGACAATTTGCGCCTTTCCCATACATTCCACCGCCATGACGTCGATTTTTCCGTCGTCTATGACGGACGCGGGACAAATTCGGATTCCTCCGCCGATCTGCGTGCCGTTGCACGCCACCGCGATCAGCGCTTTATGGGTTTCCCTGCGTTCCCCGCTCTCTATCTCGATTTCATAGCCCTTAAAGGTGAACAGGCTCTGCAACAGGCTTAAAAGATATTTTATCTTTCCTTTGACGAAACGCCCCTTCTTACACCGAACTAAAACGTCTACGTCCATGCCCAGCCCGCCCACGTTCATGCAACGGACGCCGCCGACGCAAAGAAAATCTGTCTCCTTCGTCTCCCCGCTTAAAATGATTTCCGCCGCCTGCGCCGCGTTCGACGGAAGCCCCGCCGCGGCGGAAAAATCGTTGCCCGTGCCCGACGGGATTAATCCGAGACGGCAAGAGGAAGGATCGGAAAGACCGTTCAGGACTTCGTGCAGCGTGCCGTCGCCGCCCACGACGATGATTTCCTGTTCCCCCGATGAGGTCAGCCGTTCGGAAAACTCCTTCGCTTCGCCCGCGCGGGTTGTCTCGAAAACGGAATATTCCGCGCCGCGCTCCGAAAAAAGTTTCAGGACCGTTTTCAGATTTTTTTTCCCCTTTCCTTTTCCCGCGTTCGGATTGACGATAATACAATACATTTTAGCGTTTTCCTTTGTGAAATTTGTTAAAGCCGTCTGACATTTTCCGTCTTTTTTTCTCGTGCAGACAAAAAATTGTTCGGATATATTATATAATACTTTACCGATAATTGCAATTTATTTTATAATTTGGTATACTGTAAAAGAAAAAAATTTTTGAGGAATTTTGTCTATGCAGCGAATCATTCCCGAAAAACTCCTCCGTTTGGCCCGAAGCTGCCCCCGCCCCCTCTACGTGGTGGGCGGAAGCGTGCGCGATTTTCTCGCGGGACTCACGAGGGAAACAAGCGATTGGGATATTTGCTCCCCCATGAGCACGGAGGAGCTCGTCTCCGCCGCCGAAGCCTGCGGATTGTGCGCGGAGGCGGTATACAAAAACACGGGTACCGTCAAGCTCAAAGGAGACGGGATCGACTACGAATACACCTGCTTCCGTTCGGACAAATACGTGCGCGGCACCCATGTTCCCGCCGAAATCTTTTTCACCGACGACATTTCCCTCGACGCGAAACGGCGGGACTTCACCGCCAACGCCGTCTATTACGACATCGCCGCCGATAAATTTCTCGACCCGCTCGGCGGCAGAGCGGACATCGAACAAAAACGGCTGAAAACGGTCGACGATGCGGGAAAAGTATTCGGAGAGGACGGACTTCGGCTCATGCGGCTTGCAAGACAGGCGGGACAGCTCGGCTTTACGCCGACGGCGGAATGCATCGAAGGTGCGACGGCAAACGCCTCCCTCATCTCGGACATCTCTCCCGAACGGATATGGGCGGAACTGAACGCCATTCTCCGCGCGGACAAAAAATACGGCAACCGCAAGGGACATTACGAGGGGCTGAAAATCCTCGATAAAACGGGCGTGCTCGATTATATCCTGCCCGAACTCGCGCTCGGGCGCGGCATGGTCCAGAGAAGCGATTTCCACGCGCACGACGTCCTCGAACACACCCTCCGCGCCGTCCTGTACGCGGACGAGCGCGTGAGAGCCGCCGCCCTTTTGCACGACGTCGGAAAACCCTTCTGCATGAAACGGGACGGAAACGCCTTTTTACACCCCGAAGAGGGGGAACGGCTCGCGGGAGAAATCCTCGCCCGATTCCGCGCTCCCAAGAAAGAGACGGCAGAGATAAAAGCGCTCGTCCGCCTGCACATGTACGACTTCGACGGAAAAGTGCGGGAGGGAAAGCTCAGGAGATTTTTCGTTCTCCGCTTCGACCTGCTCGAAAAACTGATGCTTCTGAAACAGGCGGACTATTCGGGCTGCAAGGACGATCTTTCCGTCTGCCCCACCAATCTGAAATGGGAAGCGCTCCTTCAAAAAATGCGCGCGGAGGGCGCGCCGCTCAAAAAATCCGAGCTCGCCGTTTCGGGCGGAGACCTGAAAGACGCGGGAATCCCCCCGTCCTCCATCTCGCTCGTCCTCGACGAACTTTTGCTGCAATGCGCGCTCTGTCCCGCCTTGAACCGAAAGGAAAAACTCCTCTCGCTCGCACGGGGCAAAAAGTACGGCGCAGACGGCAAATAAAAACGGCGCAACGACAAAACCAAATACCCAAGAAAAAATCACGAGGAAAAAATCATGACGGAAAAAACGCTCATCGTTATCTGCATCGCCCTATTGCTTCTCGTCGTCCTCCTGCTGCTCGTCCTGATTTCAAGGAAACCGAAAAGCGCGCAGAACGGAAACGACACGGGCATAGACGCGGTGAAGGAAAAACTCGACAAGCTCGGCGGCGTCGCCGACTATACGAATAAGGCGATCACTTCGCTCGGCTCCATGACGGAATACCGACTCAACAACATGCAAAAGACGGTCGGGGAACAGCTCCGCTACGTCGCGGAAAACAACCAGAGGGCGCTCGACGAAATACGCCGCACCGTGAACGACAAGCTGTCCGAAACGCTCGAAAGCAAGCTGACGGAAAGCTATTCCGTCATTCAACAGCGCCTGGAAGCCGTATACCGCGGCATCGGAGAGGTGCAGAGCCTCGCCGCCAGCGTCTCCGACATCAAAAAGGTGTTCTCTAACGTCAAACTGCGCGGCACATGGGGAGAAATGCAGCTCGGCGCCCTGCTTTCGCAAATGCTGGCGCCCAATCAATACGCGGCTTCGGTCAAGCTCAATCCGCTGACGGATTCCATGGTCGATTTCGCCGTGCTCCTGCCCGAAAAAAACGGCGCCTGCGTCTATCTGCCCATAGACAGCAAATTCCCCATAGAAGAATATCAGCGGCTCATCGACGCAGAAAACGCCTGCAACCGCGAAGCGGAGGAACGGGCCTTGAAAAACCTCGGCAGGGCAGTCAAATTACAGGCGGATTCCATCGCTTCCAAATATATCCTCCCCCCTCGGACGACCGATTTCGCCGTCATGTATCTCCCGATAGAAAGTCTCTATGCGGAAGTGCTCAAAATCCCCGATCTGAGCGAATATCTCTCTTTAAGGCGAATCCTCGTCTGCGGCCCCACCAATCTGAGCGCCCTCCTCTCCACGTTGCAGACGGGCTTCAAGGTGTCCGCGATAGAACGCCGCTCGCAGGAGCTTTGGCAGCTTCTGGCGGTATTCAAGCACGAATTCGGGAAGTTTACAGACGTGCTCGAAAAGACGCAGAAAAAATTACAGGAGGCGCAGGATACCATAGAAAACGCCGCGGGAAGGACGAGAATTATCGCAAAAAAACTCAAAGACGTCGACCTCGGAAGCTCGGGCGGCGGACTTCTGTCCGATTTTCCCGACGATCCGCCCCCTACGGACGGAAGATACTGATTTTGTCGTTATTTTCGGGGAAATACTTGCATTTTTATTCGGAATACGCTATAATGTAGTTATACATCATACGGAGAAAATATTTATGCATATCATAAAATTACAGGAAACGGAAACGCAGGACGTTTTTTCTCTCCCAGAAGAAAATTTTGTCTTTAAGGAAGGCCGCGTGCAGGGGGCAAAGCTCGGAAAAAGCGGCGGAGCGCTCCTCGTCAAAGAGGCCGAACGCTTCAAATTATTCTCGGAAGGAAAAGATTTTCTCAAAATTCTCGAAGGAAACGGCTATTTCAAATGGAAAAAGGGCGAAATTCCTTTCGCTTCGGGCGAATGTTTCGAAATCGATGCCGCGGGCGAATACGAAGTCAACGGCTCTCCTAAATTTTTGGTCGTCAGAAAGTGAGGTAACGGACTTATGGCACACTACGAAGAAGATTACGAATACGAACCTGAACGCAAAAGTCACTTTTGGAGCAAATTTCTCGCCGTCCTGCTCGGTTTTATCCTGGGGCTCATCTGTACGCTCGGCGGACTCGCGGGGCTCGGATATGTGCTTTTTGCAAAGATAAAAATCAAGGACGGATTTGATACCGTCAATAAAATTACGGGCAGCGATATTGATTATACGGAATATATCACCGAAGAGTACGCTCAAAAGACGGTTTACGGCCTTCTCAAAGACTTAAACCAGCTCGCCTCCGACTTCCAAAACGGCAACGCCAGCCTTTCTTCTTTGGAAAAATTCTCCCCCATGGTGCGCAAAACCGCCGAAAAACTGACGGAACAGATGGGAGAATACGGCGTCGTCGTCGACGCGGACGTGTTCCTCGAAACGCCCCTGTCGGAAATGAGCACCTTTTTTAAGGACACCGTAAACGATATAGAAATAGGTACCATGCTCGACAAGGCGGGTATGTTGGAGGAGACAAACGACAGTTATTCCCTCCTCATGGCGCTTTGCTACGGCGAGGAAGGAGAGGATTATACCTTCGACCAAGAGGGCAACGTCGTCATGCTGGGCGACGCAAAGCCCACTACCTTCGGCTCGCTGACCGCCGACACCAATCAGGTGCTCGACAAGGTCAGTCTGTCCGCCGTCATGGGAACCGTAGACAACTCCGACCCCATGATTCGCGCACTGCTTTACGGCGCCGAGGGCGAAACGTATACATACGACGAAGCGACGAATACCGTGGAAATGCTTCCCCTTTCCTACAAATACGACGGGGCGGCAAATACGATTACCGACCCCGACGGCGTCGTATACTCCTACGACGAAACGGCGGAACGCTGGATAGCAGCAGAAAACGGAAATTATATTTCCGCGCAGCCTGTCAAGGCTGCGCGAGCCGCGGCTCGCGCCCTCTCCGACGAGAACGATGAACAATATGCCTTTATCGTCTACACGTCCGAAAATGAAATCGTCTGCAATCTGAAAGCGACCGCAACGGCGGGCTCTTATGAAGCGTATGACAAGTCGGGAAAGCTCATTAAACACAAGCCGCTGTCCATAGGCTCCCTGACGAGCGGAAACGTGACGGAGGTATTTGAGGATATGCGCCTCGGAGACGTTCTCAACGTGACGCCCGAATCCGATGCAATTCTCATTGCGCTCGCCTACGGCAGCAAGGGAAAGGATTATGTCGTCGAAAACGGAAAAATCGTCCCGATTACCGAGCCGAATACGATCGGCTCCCTCACGGACGGCGATACCAGCGAACTGTTCGACAAAATGGAGCTCGGCGCCGTGCTGAAAGTAGACCCGAACGACGACCTCATGTGCGCCCTCGCTTACGGGACGAAAAACAAAAGCTACAAGGTCGTCGAAGTCGGGGAAGGCGAGTTTGAAATCCAAATGCTCCCCCTCGTCTATACCTTAAAAGACGGCGTTTTATACGACGAAAAAGGAGAACCCGCCACGACGGAAACGACAGAAACGCCCGAAAACGGTATTTACAAAATCCTGCGCGGCGAAAAAATTTATTACGCGAAAGCCGACAAGGAAGGAGATACTGATTTCTATCTCTATGAAGAAGAGGACTGCTCGGGCGAAAAACTGCTCTACGAAAAGACGACGCTCGGCGACCTCATGGACGGAGAAGGCTCCCATCTTCTCGACGATATAGAGCTCGGTACCCTCATGGGGCTCGACGGCGATTCCGATTCCATGTTACTCGCACTCGCTTACGGAAGCGAAGGCATAGATTATGCGATAGATACAGAAACGAATACGATCGTCCGCATCGAGGGTGGAAAGGCTCCTACGACGGTGGGAGATCTCCGCGACGATGAAAAAGCAAGCGAGCTTTTGAACGGACTCAAACTGGCAGACGTCCTCGGCGTGTCTCCCCTCGACCCCGATTCCGATCCCGTAATGGTCGCACTCGCTTACGGAAACGAAGGGGCGGACTATACGATAGAAAACGGGGAAATCGTTTGGGCGGAAGGCAAGGCTCCCCGTACCATAAAGGATTTGAAGAACGGCTCGGAAATCATCGACGAAATGTATATTTCCACGGTCCTTTCCCTCGATGCGGCCTCGGATAACGCTATCCTTATGTCCATCGCTTACGGAAATGAAGGCGAGGATTATGAAATCGTCACGAACGACGACGGCACAAAAGAAATCGTCATGAAAGAAGGGAAATCGCCCCGCACCGTCAAGGATCTGAAAGACAAGAGCACGATTGACTCTGTCCGCCTGTCCGCGATTATCACCCCCGACCCCGAAGATAAAATCACCATGTATATCCTCTACGGCGTGGAAGGACAGGATTACACGGTAGACGAAAACGGAAATGTCGTCATGATCGACGGGGCAACTCCCCGCACCATAGGAGACCTTTCGGGCGAAAATTCCCCTATCTCCACGATTACGCGGGATCTCACGTTGGGCGACGTCATCTCCATAGACGAAGACGACGAAAAAACCTCCGCGCTCCTCATCAGTCTCAAAGATACCCCTATCGACCAGCTGAGCGCAAAGATCAATACGCTCACTTTGACGGAAATTCTCGGAGAGACGGACGTCGAAGGAAATATTTATCTCAAACATCTCAAAGATTCCACGATCAAAACGTTGGCAAAAGACCTCAACGACCTCACCGTTCAACAGGTATTTGCAGATAAAATCTACAAGACCGAAAAGACAGAAGAAGGAGAAACCGCCGTCGTTTATTTTGTCGACAAAGACGGAAACAGGCTTTACGAAAAAGACGGTAAGTATTATACCTCTCCGACTTTTGAAGCCGATACCGAATCGAAAAGAGTGCTGCAAGGAACTTGGAAATATCTTTTAACCGAGAACGGAGAAGAGGTAGAATATAAAATCTCTGAAATCGATAAGTTAGTCACGAACATGACGGCGAACGTCCAAAGTGCGACCTTGGAGGATTTACATAAAGACGGCATTATCACGACCGACAATACTGCTTTTTTGGAGACCGATATTCTTTATAAATACGTGGTCGGAGGAATAACAATTTTTGAAATAGCTCCTATCCAAGGCGAGAACGGCCCCAAGAAAAAAATCGGAGAACTGACGATTACGGAAATGCTCAATTACGTTACCAAAGTGTTACAGGCGCTCAGTAAAACGCAAAATCCATAAAAGGTAACCCCGAGCGGAAAAATTTCCGCTCGGGGTTTTGAAAAGAACAAAATCCTTCAAAATTCGCGGTATTTTGCCCGAAAATCAATTGACTAAAAAACGGAAATGGGATATAATAGGAATACAGCTTTTTGAGACAAGCTGTGTATAGCCTTGCATGTCGGGAAGGCATGCCGAATAAGACCGGGAGGTGAAACAAAACTATGGCAAAGTACGAAATGCTCTATTTGCTCAACAACGACGCCACGGACGAAGCGAAAGCCGCCGAAATCGAAAAATACGAAACGATCGTAAAATCGATGAACGGTTCCGTAAAATCCACGGACAAATGGGGAACGAAAAAGCTTGCGTATCCGATTAAGTTCAAGAACGAAGCGTATTATGTCCTCATGACGTTCGAAGCGGACGGAAAAGTTGTCAATGAGCTTGACCGCGTTGCGGGCATCGACGGCGAAGTTTTGAGACGCATGATCACAAAACTGAACTGATAGGTAAGAAATCATGAACAAAGTTTTTTTAATCGGAAATTTAACGCGCGACCCCGAACTCACCGAAACGCCCAGCGGCGTGGCGGTTTGTCATTTTGCTATTGCCGTCAACAGGAATTATTCCTCTCAGGACGGCGAACGCCAAACCGACTTTTTTAATTGTACGGCGTGGCGTGCGACGGCGGAAACTGTGGCGCGTTATACCAAAAAAGGCAACAAAGTTGCCGTCAGCGGAAGTATTCAGCTTCGGAACTACGAGGACAATCAGGGCGTGAAACGCACTGCGGTAGATATTATCGTTCAGGACGTGGAATTCCTTACGCCCAAGGCTTCGGGCGATTCGTTCGACGACGATGCGCCGATGGCTCCCGCACGTTCTGCGCCGGCTCCCGCTAAAAAGAAACCCGTCCTTCAAAGTCTGGACGATGACAGCGATATCCCCTTCTGATATCGGACGGGAATAATAACATAAGGAGTAATGAGTCATGGAAGAAAAGACTGCCGTTAAAAAGAGCTATAAAAAAATGCCTCGTAAAAAGGTATGCGCTTTCTGTCAGGAAAAAATCGACGCAATCGATTATAAAGATATTAACCGCTTGAAAAAGTTTGTTACGGAAGGCGGTAAAATCGTTCCCCGCAGAATGAGCGGTACCTGCGCCGCGCATCAAAGATTGCTCGCCACCGCCATCAAGCGCGCGAGAATCGCTTCTCTTCTCCCTTTCAAGGGTGAATAAAAGCAAGCCCGAACAGGAATTTTTACTGCAACAAGTAAGTAAAGCGCACTATGCCTTGCAAGCGAGGCGGTGCGCTTATTTGTTTTACTTTCAACGGAAAGCGGAGACGTTAAAGATGGATTTTACGATAAAGAAAATCGATGCGGTTCGTTTCAGCGATATAAATATACCGAACGAACCATTTTCAATCATAGGAAAATTGTATCCCGAATACAACGGGACTTGGAATTATCATGTAAGTTTATATCCGAATGAACAGCGTTATGAAATGACATTTCCGAATGAGCACTATGATTACACCCTACTTTCCTACTTTCCTCTAATAGTTTTTTTGTGGGCGCATACACGGAAAATGAAGATTGTATCGGATTAGCGATATTTCAAAAATCCTGCAACAAATATCTCTATTTATATGATTTGAAAGTCAATGCAAAGTATCGTCATAACGGAATAGGTAAAAAATTAATAGAAGAAGGTAAAAAGATAGCGACTGCGAACGGCTATAAAGGAATCTATACGCAAGCACAGGATAACAACCTGATTGCCTGTAAATTTTATTTGAAAACGGGCTTTGAAATCGGCGGGATCGATACTATGTTTTATAACGGGACGGCGCAAGAAGGAAAAATTGACATTATATTTTACTTAAATTGTTAAATGTAATTTATCGGACAATAAAAAAACGGGGTTTTTCAAAACCTCCGCGGAAATTCCTTTTTCGGGACTTTTTATCGATAAAACGATTACAATAGCTATAATGACTATATGGAAAAAACGCCGGACCTTTCAGGTCCGGCGTCTCTTTATCATTACATTAAAGAACGATACAGCGCCTTGATGTCATCGAGCGTGGGATCTTTGGGATTGCCGGGACGGCAGGCGTCGTCCATGGCGGACTGTGCGAGGAAGTCCACGTCCTCGTCCTTGACGATAGCCTTCAAATCCTGAGGAATACCGACGTCCTTGGAAAGCTGTCTGACCGCTTCCACGGCCGCTTTTCTGTATTCGGCCTGAGACATTTTTTCGGTGCCCTCGACGCCCATCGCTTTGGCGATGTCGCGGTACTTTTCGCCCGTCGCTTCGGCGTTATATTCCATGACGGTGGGCAGAAGAATGGCGTTCGCTACGCCGTGGGGCGTATCGTAAACTGCGCCCAATGCGTGCGCCATGGAGTGAACGATTCCCAGCCCGACGTTGGAGAATCCCATACCCGCGATGTACTGTCCGAGCGCCATGCCCTCTCTGCCTTCCTTCGTATTGGCGACTGCGCCGCGGAGAGATTTGGAAATGATTTCGATCGCTTTGAGGTGGAACATATCCGTCATTTCCCAAGCGCCTTTCGTGATATAGCCCTCGATTGCGTGCGTGAGCGCATCCATGCCCGTCGCGGCCGTAAGCCCCTTGGGCATCGTGGACATCATTTCGGGATCTACCACTGCGACGACGGGAATATCGTGGACGTCCACGCAGACAAATTTACGTTTCTTTTCCACATCGGTGATGACGTAATTGATAGTGACCTCCGCCGCGGTGCCTGCCGTCGTGGGAACCGCGATAATGGGAACGGAAGGGTTCTTGGTGGGCGCTACGCCTTCCAGCGAACGCACGTCCGCAAATTCGGGATTCGCAATGATAATGCCGATCGCCTTCGCCGTATCCATAGAAGAACCGCCGCCGATCGCGACGAGGCAATCCGCCTTGCTCTCCTTAAACGCCGCAACGCCCGTCTGCACGTTCTCGATCGTGGGATTGGGCTTGATGTCCGAATACAAAGTATACGGGATCTTGGCGCCGTCCAATACGTCGAGCACCTTTTTCGTAACGCCGAATTTTACGAGGTCGGGATCGGAGCAAACAAATGCTTTTTTCAGCCCTCTTCTCGCAATTTCCCCCGGGATCTCGTTGATAGAGCCCGCGCCGTGATAACTCGTCTCGTTCAAAACGATTCTTGCCATTGTTTTTTATCTCCTTATTCTTTATTATTTTTTGATTTGTTTCTTTATTTTCAGAAAAATTTTTCCGTACCGTAATACCGTAGTAGCGCAATGCCGCGCCGACATATAAATACGCAATACTGCGTCAACTATGGAGCCACGTTACTTATATATAACCGCGCTATTCGCACTTCAAACGCCCCGTCAAGCGAGATAAAATACCTCTTCGAGAAGGGGTTGAGCGCCCGTCCGTTCGTCCGTTTCCATGAGCATGACGTCCTTCATGAACTCGTTCCATTTTTGGACGACGGGGCTTTCCGCCTGTATCTTCGCGGCATAAGCGCTGCCCTTCTCACATTCGTAATATCCGAAGAGTTCATTTCCCGAAAGCCATATAGAGTAATTGACGATTCCCGCCGCTTTCAGCACATCCTTCATTTCCGGCCAGATCTGTTTATGGCGGCGGATATATTCTTTCCTCTGTCCTTCCTTCAATACGGCTTTCCAAGCATATCTTTCCATAATCCGCTTTATTCGAGCACGCCTTCCAACGGCGTCACGTCAAAGCGCTTTGCGAGCGCCTTCAAGGTCTCGTCGGGAATGACGTTGACGGTATGTCCCAATGCGAGCATGTAAATCTGCGCGGTCTTTTCCACCGTCTCGATAAGCCCGAACGCTTCGTCCATATCTCTGCCCGTGCCATAAATTCCGTGATTCGTCCATACGACGAGACGGAATTTTTTCATTTTCTCCGCCGTCGCTTCCCCGATTTCGGTCGTTCCGCAGACCATGCAGGGCAAAATTCCCACGCCGTCGGGGAATACCACGATCGATTCGGTATTCGACTGCCAGAGCTTATGCGTGAAATCCTTTTCGTCCACGGGACAGACCGCGTTCATCGCTATCGTATACGTGGGATGAGAATGCATGACTACCCGATGCAGAGGATCTATCGAAAGGCGAGCCATGTGGCTCATGAGGTGGGCGGGAAGCTCGGAAGTAAATCTTCCGCCGTCCTTATATCCCCAAAGAAGCTCCGCCGTGGTGCCGTCCGCGGCAATACGGATAATTCCGAGATTGGTTTCGGGATCGAATTCCACGTTCTTGAAATATTTTCCCGTACCCGTCACGATGAAGATTTTCCCGATCAGCGGCTTTGCGTCAAAGCCCGTCGGAATCGTGCGGATCACTTCGTTCAAATCGAGATATTCCGCGACTTCCTCCTCTTTCAACAGATAACTGATATTCCCGCCGTTTCTTTCGTCCCAGCCGAGGCGGTACATATTGGCGGTCGTTCTGCACATCTCTTTTACGAAAGGCGCTTCCAAAATATTCTTTTTCAAGAGCTTTCCTGCGCTCTTTTTCAAATCGTCCATGAATCCCATGATGAATTTTCTCCTTTTTTCCTCTTATTTGCGAAGGGAAAGCACTTCTTTTTCGTACTTCTCCACTTCCGCGTACCATTCGTTATTCATACCCTGACGCGCGAGATATTCGTTCCAGATATCCCCGAGCGGAAGCAGTTTGAGCTCCTCGTTCAGATACATCAGTTTTCCGAAATTCGCCGTATCCTGCAATTCTTTGAGCGCCTCGTTCGGAAGAAGCAGCGCAAACAGCAACGCCTTCTGCATGGACCTTTCGCCCGTCACCCACGCGCCGATGCGGTTGATGGAGGCGTCGAAATAGTCGAGCCCGATGAGCACTTTCTGTTCCGCTCCGTTGCGGATAATTTCCTTTGCGATCTCTTTGAGTTCGTCCTCGAACAGAACGACATGGTCGCTGTCCCAGCGCACGGGGCGGGTGACATGCAGAGCCACCTTATCGTAAAAGGCGAGCAACGCGGGAATCTTATCGGAAACGACCTCCGTCGGATGATAATGCCCGTTGTCCAAAAGGCAGCAAATACCCGCCTTCGCCGCATAGTTCTGATAAAATTCGTTGCTTCCGACCGTGTAGCTTTCCAGCCCGATTCCGAATACCTTGCTCTCCACCGCGGGGATCACCCATTCTTTGTCGTAGTTTTCGAGAATTTCGTCGAGGGACTTTTTCAGGCGCAAACGGGGAGAAAGTCTGTCGGCGGGAATGTCCTTATACCCGTCGGGTATCCAGATATTCACGAGACAGGGGCTGCCCATGGCTTTGCCGAGCTCCGCCGCTATCTTCATGCAGGCCTTGCCGTGATCGACCCAGAATTTGCGGGTGGGTTCGTCGGGAGAGGACAGGGAAAGTCCGTCCTTCATCTTCGGATGCGCGAAAAACGTAGGGTTGAAATCGATGCCCGAAATGCCGTTTTCCTTGGCGAATTTTACCCAAGGCTCGAAATATTTATACGTATAGGCGTCTCTGTCCACCTTGCCTTTGTCCGCGCCGAGAACGGCATAGCTCGCATGCAGATTCAGACGCTTTTTGCCGGGCATTAAAGAAAACGCCTTTTTAATGTCCGCCATGAGCTGTTCGGGCCCCACCGCTTTGCCGGGATAGTTGCCCGTGGTCTGGATTCCGCCCGAAAGAGAATCGCTCCCGTCGAAACCCAAAACGTCGTCCCCCTGCCAGCAGTGCACGCTGACGGGGATTTCTTTCAGGCGGCAAAGCGCCTCTTCCGTGTCCACGCCGTAAGCGGCGTACATCTTTTTCGCTTCTTCGTATCTTGACATATAAAAATCTCCTTTTTCCTTTTTTCCGTTAAAGTTCTTTGATATCGAAAGACGCCCTGACGATCTCTCTGCCCTCCGCGACGGAGGAGATTTCCCCCGCGCCGACCATCTGCATGATAAAATTCCCGATCGCCGTGCCCTCCGTCGGGCCCGTGATGATTTTCTTTCCCGTATATTTCGCGGTCAGTTCGTTGAGGAACATATTCTTGCTCCCTCCGCCGATAATGTTGAGGGTATTATATTTCTCCCCCGTCAGGGCTTCCAGAGCCGACAGGCTCTCCGCATAGCCCTTGGCGAGACTGTTGAAGATACAGTACGCCGTCTCCCCGACGGAAAGCGTCCTTCCGATTGCCGCATGCACCGCTTTCAGCATGCTTTCGGGCGCGAGAAATCTTTCGTCCTCGACGTCCACCGTCTCTTCGATCGGGTGTTCCCGCGCCAGCGTCACCAGCTCGTCAAAGCTGTATTTATCGTCCAGCTCGTGCCGCACCTGCTGAATCATCCAAAGCCCCATGATATTCTGCTGCAAGCGGAAATCGCCGTTTATGCTCCCTTCGTTGGAATAATTCTTTTCCCGCGCTTCGTCCGTCGTACAGGCTTCGGGGCGCTCCACGCCGAGCAGAGACCACGTGCCGCTCGAAATATACGGAGTCCGTCCCGAAAGCGGCGCCGCCAAGACCGCGCTGGCCGTGTCGTGCGTCGCGGGCAACATCACTTCCGCTTCATAGCCTACAAAATCCGCCACTTCCTTTTTGAATTTTCCTACCCGTTCGCCCGGACGGGACAGCGCCCCGAACAGCGAACGGTCGAAACCGAGCGAGCCGAGAATTTCTTCGTCCCAGCTTCTGGTGAGTGCATTGACCATGCCCGTCGTGGTGGCATTGGTATACTCCTGCTTCTTGACGCCCGTCAGGAGAAAATGGAAATAATCGGGCAGCATCAAAAAGCTCTTTGCGTCCGAAAGCCGTCCCGAACGCTTATCAGCGAAAAGCTGATAGACGGTATTGAAAGGTTGATACTGTATTCCCGTCCTTTCGTACAGCCGCGAAAAGGGAATCCTTTCGTGAACGGCGGGAACGGCCGTCTTTGTCCGTCCGTCGCGGTAGCAGTAAATTTCCCCGATCGGTTCGTCCCGTTCGCCGAGGAGCGCATAGTCTACCCCCCAAGTATCCACCGCGACGAAATCGGGGATTTTTCCGAGCTCCTTCGCCCGTTTCAGCCCGATTAAAATCTCTTTGAACAGTCGGGACGAATCCCAGGTCAAACATTGTCCGTTCCTCTCAAAAACCGCCTTCGGGCCGTTGGAAAAGCGATAGATTTCCTCCGTGACCATTCTGCCGCCTTCCATATGCGCGAGAATGTGCCGCCCCGACGACGCGCCGATATCGATTGCCAGATAATATTTCATATACGTAACATCGCTCCCTGCGTATATTTTCCTTGCCGTCAGATTGTGCCGTGCAGGATTCGTTGTCCGCACAAGCATATCTTTTTTTTATTATACCACATATTTTCGTCCTTGTCTATATATGTTTGAAATATTGACAAAAAAGCATTTTTATGATACAATATAAACATAAACAATCATAAACGCGCAAGGAAAAGAATTTATGTTTACCAACGAGCGACAAAATAAAATCATGGATTTTCTCAAAGAGCACAAGACCGCGTACGTGCGGGAGCTTGCGCATTCTTTATACGCGAGTGAAGCGACGATCCGCCGCGACCTCGCGGAACTGAAAAAAATGGGGCTGATCGAGCGGAGTCACGGCGGAGCGGTTCTGCCCGAAAATGCGGACGAAATTTCTATGTTCGTGCGGATCAACAAAAACGCGCGGGAAAAGGAACGCGCGGCGAGCGTGGCGCTCAAAATCCTGCCCGATTTCAAGACCGTATTCATAGACAGTTCCTCCACGGCTCTGGCCTTAGCGGCGCGCATGGATTTAAGTTTCAAAACGGTGGTCACGAACAATTTGCAGACGGCGATGCAGTTATCGAAAAAGCCAAACGTCACCCTCATTCTCCTCGGCGGGAGTGTGCAATTCAACACGAACTCCGCAACGGGGAGCTGGACGACGAGACAGCTCGAAGATTTTTCCTTCGATCTCATGCTGTCGTCCTGCGCCGCCGTAAAAGAAAAAGCCGCTTTCGAGCGATCGCTCGATCAAAAGGAAATCAAGCGGGCAGCTTTTCTCAGAAGCGCGAAAAAAATCCTCGTCGTCGATCATACAAAATTTTCGGCAAACGCCTCCTATCGGCTGACGGGGCTGGAAGAATTCGACTGCGTGGCGACCGATGCGCCTCCGCCCGCGGAATTCGACGACGGAAAAATTCCATTCGTCTATTGAAATTCCGCATAACTCCGTCCCTAAAAGCGAATACTGTTGTCAACTGCCATCGAGGAGTTCAACAGTCATGAAAAAGCTATTTTGCGCGGCGTTCTCCGCGCTGTTTCTTTTCGTCGCGTTCGCGCCATGCAGGCTGTCCGCAAAAGAAGCTGCGAAAAGCCGCGCGGGAAAATTCAATGTCGCCGCTGCGGCGGAAAAGGAATTCTCTGCGGGGACGGGAGAAAAAGCCGAAACGGTTTGGAGTACGGCGGACGTAGACGTTTCAAGAGTGGATACGGAAAAAAAGCTCATCGCTTTTACGTTCGACGACGCACCTAACTATACGCTGAAAAGGACTTTGGAGGTCTTTGAATACTTCAACGAAAAAAATCCCGATTGCCCCGCTTCCGCGACGATTTTCGTCAACGGAATCCTCGTCAATCAAAAGACTTACTCTTATCTCGAACGGGCGCACGGCGCGGGGTTTGAGCTGGGAAACCACACGCAGTCGCACAAGAATCTGAAATTGCTTCCGCCCGAAAAAATCCGCGAGGAAATCGATTCGGTGGATTTTCTTTTGAGAAAACTCGACGGGAAAGCGCGACATCTCCTCCGCGTCCCTTACGGCAATTTTAACGATAAAGTCATTGAGCAGGCAAAAGCGCCGATGATCGACTGGTCGATTGATCCCGAGGATTGGAGAAAAGAAGTATCTACATGGCAGATATACGAAAACATCTGGAAAAATAAAGCTCCGGGAGCGATCGTTTTAATGCACGACGCTTATCCGCATACCGCCGAAGCGGTTCAAATGCTGCTGCCGAAGCTCTATGAAGCGGGATACCAAGTCGTCAACGTGTCCCAGCTCTCCAAGGCACTGGGACAGCCGCTTCTGACGGGAAAAGTCTATACGCACTTCAAACAGGGATAATCGGCTTTTTGGAAAATCGGATTCAGAAAAGCGGCTTTTCGGATCATCAAACTAAGAACAACGGCGCTAAGAATAGTTATAGATAAAAATCACCGAATTTGCTCAATAAAACGGCGGCCCCGCCATAGTCGGGGCCGCCGCATTTCGATTCATTCGATTAAAAGGTCTCTTTCGTAAACAGGCGGAAGAATTGCGCACAGTCGTCCAGCCAATGTGAATTCTTTTTGAGAAACTCCTGAGGAGGATTCACCTCGCCGTCGCAGGTAGAAAGTCCGTGCCATCCCTTCGGATATACGTGCAATTCATAGGGAATTTTATGCCGCGCGAGCGCCAAAGCATACAACAGCGAATTTTCAGAAGGGACCGTCGTATCCTCGCTCGTCGACCAAAGGAAAGCGGGCGGAGTATCGTCCGTGATCCGTTCATCGAGATCGAGAGATTTCATCGCTTCGGCCTTTGCCTCTTCCGTGTAACCCGACAAGATATTGTTATACGAATCCACATGGCCCGCTTTGGAGCTGATTACGGGATAGCCGAGGCCTACGGCGCTCGGACGGCAATCGAGCTCCAATCCCGATTTCTGCGGCACGGAGGCGTACTCTACCGCCAAATCCGCCGCGAGATGTCCGCCGGCCGAAAATCCGACGACAAACACTTCTTCGGGATTGACAAAACATTCCGTCGCATGTTTTTTGACGTAATCCACCGCCGCGGCAAGCTGAATGAGCTGATCGGGATAAGCCGCGCCCTCGGGAGCGGTCGTATAAGTCAGGACAAAGGCCTGAAAGCCCCGCGCGAGAAACGCGGAAGCGATCGGTTCACCCTCTCTCTTGCTGACCATATGATATCCTCCGCCAGGCACTACGATGACCGCGGGACGCTTCCATTCGGGAGTCTCCCTGTCGAAAGGAAGGTCGAGAAGGATACACTCCAATTCTCCGCCCTCGATTCCGTACGTTTCTTTCAACGATACCTTGTAATTTTTCATCTTTCTTACTCCATATTTTTTACGCCATAAGGCGTATTTTTGACTCGATAATCCACCCCTATTCCGAAAGCTCAGACCGCGGCGGCGCCGTCATATTGACGCACGTAATAAAAAATTTTCCCTTCTTTGGACACTTCGCGGAAAATGGGACGCTTTGCAAAATAATCCAGCTTATACATCTCTTCCAGCATCTGCTGTTTATCGTAATATCGGAGGCTGGCCTTCAAAAATTCTTTTACTTCGTCCGAAAATCCTTCCTCCGAATAGATTGTCCCTTCATAGTCGTACTGTTTCCAGCTGCCGTCTTCCTGACGCACCGAAACGGTAATTCCGTCGTAATAGATGTCGTCCGTAAAAATTCCCGATTCCCGACTGACAAAAATGCTTTTAAGGTCGGAAAACATGCTGACGCCCTGATATAAATTCAGATTATAATCGTATCCCGCAAGCTGTAAAAGCGTGGGCAGAATATCGAAAGAACACGTGAACTTATCTATCGTCCTTCCGCCCTGCAAAGGACTGTCCGTATCTTTTTTCGCCGTAAAAGAAATTTCGTGATAGTCCTCGTAAAAATCTTCCACAGGAGAAACGTTGCAATTCATGCTTCCGCCGTACCAGAAGAAAGAAGGAATATTGTAAAGGTCGGTGTTCCAATTGTCCCCCGTCTCTACACCCTTCAAATAATAGTTCTGATTATTATAATACGCAGTATGGTCCGCATAGAACAAAAACGCCGTATCGTCTAATTGGCCTGTCCGCGCCAAATCGTAAACGAGAGAATTTACCGCTTCGTCGAGATCCATCATTCCCGCCTGAAAACGCTTATACCGAAGGTAGACCTCTTCCGCTCGCGCTTCCTCCGTCGCTTCTTCGGAAAACTTTATCCCTTTATCCGCCACGAAAGTGGAGGGATAGGAATCGATTATCTCATAATATTTTTCAAAGCCTTTCACCGTACATTTCTTGGAAAACTCCTCTTGGAGTTTCTTCTGATGCTCCGCCCGTTCCTCCGCCGTCATATCGGTATCGTAATAGCGATCGTCCGTAAAGGGATAATCGCCCAAATCGAGAAGGTCGTCGTATGCTCCGTGGGAAGAAAGCGTCATGTGCATCGTAAAGAAAGCCTCGTCGCCCGCTTCCTTATGCGTATATTCGGGAAAATAGTTTTCCGTAATCAAAGCGTCCTTATCGAAATTATAGAAGCTCTTTTTAATGACGTTTCCTTCCTCGTCACACCCTTCCAGCGCGGGCATGTCGTCCAAAAAATGCGCCGTATCGAACCCGTAGGGCCCGCCCGCTCCGTGCGTGACGTCACGATTATAGAAAGATTTGTTATTCGCATGAAAATAATTCGTCGTATAGCCCAGATTTCCGAGAAGATTGGGAAGCGTGAAGGAGAGTTCTGCCTCTTTCAGTTTTGTCGAAGGATCGCTGTTCGACGGATAACTGCCCAAAATGGACATCGCCTCCGAATGGTTCGTCTTATCCCTCGCATAATATTCGATAAAGGCGATTCCCTGCGTCGCCATTTCATAGAGAGTAGGCGTATATTCTTTATTGATCCCGTACCACTCGCCCGACTCGATGACGATCAGGACGACGTTCTTTCCCTTCAACGAACCCGTATAGAGATTGGCGTCGCCATAGGCTTCGCTGCTCATCTGCCCTTCCGAAAAATAATTGTCGAGAGCGGAAAGCCCCTGTCTCAAAGAGGTGTCGTTGGTAGACTTTCCGAAAAGCTCGTTCAAGACATTGGAAATATTTATGAAGTAAAATCCGAACGTCCCGAATTTCTTCAAGGCCTTTGAAGGAATGAACTGCGTGGTATACAACAGATTGTCGTCGTTATAATCGGCAAATTCATCTGCGGCAGTAGAGCTTTGAAAAGCACTGACCGTCGTATGATAGAGAAGCATAGAGGCATTTTCTCCGATGAGGCACACGAGAAGAAGAATGACGACGGCATTGCGTGAAAAATGCATGCGGCGGGTCTTGACATACTTATGCAAAAGAATAAGCCCCGTCATTTCAGCCGCATAGAGAGCCAAAAGTCCCGCGAGAAGCCACCAATTGACGAAATCGGAATTAAAGACTCCGCCTACCTCTTTGGCCAAATTGAGCATATCGAAACTGAACACCATGCCGCTCATACTTTGCAGCGCTTCGTTGACAAACGCAAGGATAACCTGAATCAAAAGCATGATGCCGTTGAAAACGATGGACGCCGTACAGGGCAAAACGAAAATAATGACGGCAAAGCCCAAAATGAACGCGAGATCTATTCCCCAAAAGGAGGGGATCACCCCCATGCCCATGGCACAGAAAGAAATAATTTCTATCAAAATTGCCGTAGCGGCATATAGGAAAGCAAAACTCGCTTTTTTCTTGAATAACTTGTCCATAGCTTCCTCCATGCCGTTTTTCCCGTACCTTTCAAGGCTTAGCCGAAAGGTACGGGAAAAACGGCGATAGAAAAAATTAATAACTGTCTTTCGCAGCCGATCAAATAAAGACGAAATCGAAAACTGCCCGAACCGTGCGCGTTCCTCAACGGAAAATCGGTCGTTTCTTTCGATTGAGCCTCAACCGAAAAATTCGCGGTAAATCGCGCGGATACACGCCGCACAATCCTCGTTGTCCACACCGACGATGATATTTAACTCGCTGGAACCCTGGTCTATCATGATGACGTTGATTTCTGCGTCCGAAAGCGCCTTGAAAAGCCGTCCGGAAGTACCGACGCTCTCCGCCATGCCGTGTCCCACCGTCGCGACGAGAGCCACGCTTTCCCGCGTATGGATATAATCGGGGTGCACCGCGTCCCGAATTTCCTGTAAAATATCGTCCAAACTGACTTCTTCGAGATATTTATTCTCAATGACCACGGACATGGTATCGATTCCCGAAGGGAGATGTTCAAAGGAAATTCCGTGACGGCAGAGTACTTTGAGCACGTTCGCCGCAAACCCCACTTCCGCGTTCATCATGGACTTTTCGAGCAGAATGACCGTAAAGTCCTTCTTTCCCGCAATGCCCGTCACGACGTTTCCCTCGGGATTGCGCACGTCGCTATCCACAATCAGCGTACCTTCGTCCTGAGGACGGAAAGTATTGCGAATCCGAATGGGAATCCCCGCAGCTTTGACGGGAAAAATGGAATCGCTGTGCAATACGTTTGCTCCCATATAGGAAAGTTCCCGAAGCTCCTGATAGGAAAGCTCCTTGATACACTTTGCGGAAGGCACGATTCTGGGGTCGCAGGCGAAAAATCCGCTGACGTCCGTCCAGTTTTCATAGAGCGAAGCCTTCACTGCCCGCGCTACTATCGCGCCCGTAATATCGCTCCCGCCGCGGGAAAAGGTCTTGATTTTCCCGTCCGCGCCCTTCCCGTAAAAGCCCGGAATTACTGCCCTGGGATATTTTTTGAGAACGGAGGCCATTAAAGAATATGTACTCTCGTCCAACGTGCCGTCCGCCTTAAATTGAATGACGTCCGCCGCGTCAACGAACGGAACGCCGAGAACCGCCGCCATAATTCGGCCCGAAAGATATTCCCCACGGGAAGCACAATAGTCCTTTCCCGCTCCGGAGACGATATTCCACTCGATTTCGTCCAGCATCGCTTCGAGACCGATATCCATTCCGATTTCTTTTTCGATGCTCAAAAAACGGGTCCGGATTTTTGAAAAAACTTCGCTGCGTTTCATACCCGTGGCAGCTTCGTCACTGCATTCATACAGGAGATCGGTTACCTTGATATCTCCGCTGAAACGTTTTCCGGGCGCGGAGACTACGACATATCGTCGGTCCTCGTCAGAATTTACGATTTTCGCAACCGAGCGGATAATATTTCCGTCCGCCATGGACGTGCCGCCGAATTTACAAACTTTGATGCCCATAAAAGACCTCTTTCTCTATTCCGAAAAGGCATGGAAGCCTTTTCCCTCCGTCTGAAATTTTCTCATTCTCCCCGATTTTTATACGTAGAACTCCCTGTTTTATTATATGAACGAACAGCGCGCAAAGTGCGCTCAGATATTGAGAAGCACCGTCACGAACAACGCCAGAAAAGCGGCGATGAGCTTTATCCACAATTTATTGACAAAAACGTTTTTGAAAAATTTTGCAAACTTATTCATGCACGGCCTCCTTACTTATTCTTTTTATCCGACAGGGGCAGTTCCTGCCAATAATAATCCCTCAACGCGCCTTTCAGCATGTCGTAATCCGCATAACGCTGCACGTTGCCCTGTTTGATGATCGAAATGATTCCCGTCTCCTCCGAGACGACCAGTGAAACGACGTTGGATACCTCCGTGATGCCGATTCCCGCGCGGTGACGGGTACCGAACTCCTTGGGATAGCTCGTCTTTTGCGTCAGGGGCAGGAAACAACCCGCCGCCTGTATTTTATGTCCTCGGATAATCATCGCGCCGTCGTGCAAAGGGGCCTTTGGAAAGAATATCCCCTCGATGAGCTGTGTGGAAATCTCCGCGTCCAGCATCACGCCGCTTTGCAGAACCTGCTTGGGCAAATTCCCCTTGGAAAGAACGATCAGAGCTCCCACGTTATTTTTCGACATATTTTGAAGCGCTTTGATGATATCGGAAATACAGCGCTCCACTTCCGCTCGCGAACGGGCTTCGGCTCCGCCGATTAACCTTTCCGCTTTTTCCGCAGGAGAATTATGAACGTCCCAAAGGCTCTTTTTTACCTCCACGTTGAACAGAATGAGCATGAACATGGAAAGCACAAGCACAAAATAGAAATAAAACTTTGTATCGAACAGTTCGACGGAATATTTCATGACGCCCATGACCAGAATAACGCCCCAATAGACGAGCATCAGCCGCGTTGCGTCGTTATCGCGCAAAACCTTCGACACGTAATAAATGAGCAGGTAAAAGAGAAGGATTTCCGCTGCGTAAGCGACGGAGAATCCCGAAAAGAACCCGATGATGTCTTCGCCAAGCTTCGTTAACGTCGCGGTGACTCCCGCGGCCAAAGCGTATGCTTCCATAATCCTGCCTCCTTTGATAAAATATAGTCAAGTTAAGCATCCAAAACAACTATTCTCACTTGGATATATTATATAAGATATCCGTCCAAAAGGAAAGTATTTTAATCCGCTTTTTTTCGTTTTTCACCTTTTTTTCGCCTTAAAGGGGAACTTTTCGGCTTTCGCCTCCGAAAAAGACCCGCGCGGTGACCGCTTTCAAAGCGGAAGACGGGGTCAACTCCCCGCATTTGATTCCCCCGATAGCCTCGTAAACATCCCTGTAACAGCGAAACAATTCTCCTTTGGGGAATTTTGCGGCCTGTTCCCGATTCTTCTTTGCGGCATACTCCTTGATTCCGAGCGCCGCCGCAACCTCGCGGTCGCTTCCGCGGCTTAAAGACACTTCATACAGTCCCTTGAAATAGTAGCAAAGAGAATTGAGCAGGGAAATTTCGTCGAAGCCCTTGGAGGAAAGCTCGCTCAAAATCTTCACGTAGGCCGAATAATTTTTTCGGGAAAGAGCGTTTGCGAGCTCGTAAATTTTATATTCCGAATCGGGATAAACGACCTCGTCCACGATCTCGTCCGTCAGACGGGCGGCGCCCGTCGCACTGCAATAGACGAGCAGTTTTTCCGTTTCCTTTGCGATTCTCGACATATCGTTCACGCAGTAGGCCGCAATTTTTCCGCAGGTCACGCCGTCCGCATATACGCCCGCACGTTTGCAGGTGACGTATATCCATTTCTTAATCGTCTCCTCGTCCGACCTGCCGCAATCCACATACGTGACGTTCGGCTTTTTCGCAAGAGCCGCACATCCGGCTTTGCCTTTGCCCGAATTGACGATCATGAGGACGCTGTCCTTGGGCGGATTTTCAAAAATCGGTCTGAGATAAAAATCGTACTCCTTTTCCGTGGGGTAAAATTCCGTCACTTTGATGAACCGCTTTTCGCTCAAAAAAGGAAAACTGTTGACGGCGTCCGCCAGTGCTTTCAGTTTCTCCCCTTTCAGCGTCCCCCCGTCAAAGGCGGTAAAATCGAGAGTCGGCTCTTTGAGAAAACGCTTCAACAACAGCTCGCTCCCGCGTTCGCGGAAATAAGTTTCCTCGCCCTCGAACAAATAGACGGGAAGCGCGCCGTTTTCGTCGGTAAACTTCCTGAATTCGACGTATTTCATATTTATTCCGACCTCCTGTCTGAAAATTTATAAAAAACCGCCCGACTTTCCGATTTTCCGTTTTATTATACCATATCCTCTTCAAAAACGCAAGAAAATCGTTTTACCTGTTTTTGCCGCTCCGCCGAAGAACGTTTGTCAAAGATTGATTCCGACGACGGCCAAAACGGTTCCCGCCGCCAAAAGCAGCGCCGACAAACCCCGAGCTTTCGCCGACAGGTTGATTTTATCCGAAGCCGCGCAAAGCGCGGCGTAATAGAGTACGGCGCCGCGCCCGAAACGCCAGCCCTGTATGGCGGGAAGAGAGAAATCGAAGGCATGAAAGACGAGCAAAACCGCCGACCACAGCACGGAAGGCACGTACAGCAGCACGGGCGCAGCCGCAAGGGGCAGCATGGCCGCCACGAAAGCAATCGCGAGCAGGCCCGCAAAAACCGCGCCCACGAGAGGGACGAAAACGCCGTTGAGGAGGAGACTCCAAAGAGAAATATATCCGAAGGTATCGAGAAGGACGGGCGCGGTTCCGAGCTGTGCGGCGAGCGAAACGGAGACAAAGGACGCGACGGACTTCTTGATCCGTTCCCCGAGATACGGTCCCTCTTTGACCTTAAAAATTTTGAACGTCAGCCGTTTCAAGGGTCTCGACAGGACGCCGATGGAAAGGCAGGCCGCAAAAGAGAGTTGAAATCCGACCTCGAAGAGAAAGGAGGGGCGGACGAGCAGCAGGAGGAGAGCCGCGAGTCCCGCGCTTTCGAGCAGATCGGACTTGACGCCGATGAGCATATGCGCATACAATACGATACACATGACGCAGGCGCGGATGACGGAGGGGGAAAATCCGCAGACTCCGCCGTAAAAGAACAAAAGTGCGGCGACGAGGAAAAATTTTATTCCGCGGGGACATGCGGAGAGCTTTGTCGTTCGGAAAAGAAACAGGCAGAAAGCGTATAACGCCCCTATATGCAGACCCGAAACGGCGAAGATATGCGCGATGCCGCCCCGTCTGACGTTTTCGAGAAGCCCGCTTTCGATCCCCGAGGTGTTCCCCGTCAAAAGCGCGCAGGTGACGGCCGCGGATTCTTCGTCCATACCCGCGTATAAAGTTTCCACCAGTCTCGAACGCACGGCGAGAAAAGGATTTTTACTTTTTCCCGTCACGGTCAGGGAAGAGACGTCGATCTGGAAACGCACCCGTCCCGACACTTCCTCCGCACGAAAACCGTAATCGTCGAAGGCCTCCGTATTCGTCTCCAACTTTCCGAATACAGTCACTTTGTCGGCGACGGCCACGGACGCAGACAGAGAAGCAGGCAGGGTTGCGTTTATCTTCCCCTGTGCCTTCGTCCCGCCGATAGTGACGCTTTCGAGAAGAAGGACGGAAATTTTATCGTACTCCTTCTTTTCCGCAACGGTACCCGTGACCGCGTATTCTCCCGAATATCGACTCCCTTCGGTAAAAGCCGAAATTTCCGCCGAAAATCCGAGCGTTCCCAGCGCGAAACACAAAGCGAGCGCGGCGCAGACCGCCGCGGCCTTCCGCTTTGCGGCGGAAAAGAGCAGGGCGAGGACAAAGGCGGGAACCCCCGCCGTCAGCCACCAAAAGGAAAGCCCGAAATACCTCCGCCCGTAAGCGAAGGCGATTCCGAGCGCAAAAAACGCCGCCGAAAACAGGACGGGACGGAAATTGAACAATTTTCCGCCCGCCGAGTTTTCGACGGCGTCCGACATCTTCATGATCGGCGGCGTTCAAGCGAGAGAGATCCTGTCCGAAACGGAACGCACGAACAGGCCCTTCTCTTCACCGAGCGTCACGCAGTCGTTGACATATACGGCGAATTTATCCGTGGTCTTGGAAACGCGGAGCAGATTGCAGACGATGACCATGATTTCGTCCATATACAGCGCAACCTTATCTTCCAGCGCGGCGCGGATGAGCGCAATGATTTCGTAAGGCGTGAAATCCGTCTCGCTCTTTCGCAAGGTCTCGCCCGTCTCCACGCGGTAACGGTCGAAACCGATATTTTTATCCGTCTTGCGGTAATACGCCGTTCCGAAAATCTTTTCGTAACGGAATCCGCACAGCGCGACGAGCGCCTGCATGCGGGAATCCACCTTTGCGCCGTATTTGACGACGCCGAGGCTCGCAAGGCAGCGCCGCACGAGAAAATCGTAGGAAATGGGCTCTTCCGCCGTCACGATCGCTTTGAGGCGGGAAATGATTTCCGAATCGTTATCCCCCGACGTAATGAAGGTGGCGTTCTCGAAACGCTGTTCGAGCGCGGCCGCCTTATACGGCTTCTTGCTGCGATTGAGCCCCGTTCCGCCGCGTTTATCCGCCCCCGTCAATTTATCGAGCAGATCCTTGATTTTCTTGATCTCGCGTTTGGGGTTATTGTAATAGTTGATGGAATAGACGCGCACGACGTTCCAGTTATTGCGCTTCAAGGTCTGAATCTGCAAAACGTTCCTGTCTTTGACGGAAAAGGTGTTCGGCCCGTCGCACATGACGGCGAGAATAAATTTATGCTTATTTCTGGGATCGGTAACCGCGACGTCGATTTTGAAGTCCGACACGCCCACGTCATAGCGGCAGTCATAACCGTAGGAAGAAAGTTCCTCCGCGATATACTTTCCGATTCCCGGTTTTTTGGCGACGAGATTTCCCGAGGGAATCGCCAGCGTCGTTCGACCCTTTTCCGCAAATTCGAGGAAGGCTTTGAGCCCCGCGACGCCCTTGGAACCCGTTTTGGACAAATCTATCATCGCGCCCGTCATGGACGAGAAAATGACCATCTCCTCCCTCGCGCGCGACACCGCGACGTTGAGCCGCCGCCAGCCGCCGGCCTGATTCAAAGGCCCGAAATTGAGGGAAATCCGCCCCGATCTGTCGGGACCGTAACAGACGGAAAAGAGAATGACGTCCCGCTCGTCGCCCTGTACGTTTTCGAGATTTTTGACGAAAATGGGCTCCTCGCGGTCGTAGGCGACGTCCTCCAACCGCTTTTCCGCAATCGCCGCGGTCAGCTTGCGCTCGATGTAATCCTTCTGCACGTTGCTGAACGTGACGATGCCGATGCTCGACTTTTTCGCCGCGGGATCCTGCAAGCGGCGGACTACCTCCGCAACCAGGGCGTCCCCTTCCGGCTTATTCCGCTTGGTGAAGCCGCGGTCGTATACGCCGTCCTCCACGCGGATAAATTTCACCTTGCTGTCGGGCGCGTCGGGCGAAGGGAAGGTGCACAGCTTGTTGCCGTAGTACATGATATTGGAAAAAGCGATCAGGCTTTCGTGCTTGCTCCGATAATGCCATGTGAGATGCCGCTGCGGGATACCGAGCGCGAGACAGTCGTCCAAAACGCTCTCCATGTCCTCGTTTTCGAGATTTTCCTCGTCCACGTAATTGGTGTTAAAGAAAGCGGTCGGCGGCAACTGCTTGGGGTCTCCGACGACGACGGCGCATTTTGCGCGCGCCAGGGAGCCGATCGCTTCCGAAGTGGGCATCTGCGACGCCTCGTCGAAAATGACCATGTCGAACATGCCGTTTTCCGGCTGCAAATACTGCGATACCGTGATCGGGCTCATCAGAAGACAGGGCGCGACCACCTTGGAAAGCTCGGGAATTTCCTCGAACAGCTTTCTCAGTCCCGTGCCGCGGAGATTGCTCTTATAGAGCCTTTGGAAATTGATGAGTTCGAGGCTCAGGCTCCCCTCCGTCGAAGGCGTCGGGAGACGGGAAATGAGCTTGGCGCGGATACTCTCGCGGGAGAGCTTTGCAAACTCGTCCAAAGCGAGTCGGAGCGATTCCGTCTCCTCCTCCTGCAAAGCCGCGGAGAAACGGGATAAAACGGGGTCGAGGGGGATATTCGTCTGCAAGAAATTTTTATAGATGTTTTTCTCGAAGCTGTCCACGATATTTTCGCCCGTCACCGAACCATTTTCCAAAGCGTCGGTCATGAAGGTGAGCCCCGCCTCGTCGAGCTTCTGCGCCGTTGCGCGGTACATGCACCAGTTGGCGAGCATGTCGATATTGTCGATGAGCGCGCCCGCCTTCGCGGTATAAAATTCGAGGACGTCCTCTTCGGGAATCTGCCTCCTGTCGGCATTGGTGATGGAAAGGAAACTTTCTTCCGCCGCGCGGAAGCTGTCTACCGAACGGAGCAGGCCTTTCAGGACGGGCTTCGTGTAGTCGTTCGCCGCGCGGACGCACATGCTGTTGAAGCTGTCGGGATTATAGTCCATGAACAGCGTGGCGCATAAGTCGTGCAGGGTATAGAGATCGGAGAGGAAATTTTTTCGTCCGTCGAAGAAATCCACCCTGCCGAACGCGGAGGTAAAATTCTGCGAAAGTTTGGTATTGGAGCGGATTCGGTCCATCGCCTCGTAGATTTCCGAAATGTTTTCGAGGTGCTTGACGGCGTCCTCCTCCCGAAGCGGTGCGAGGGAGACTTTCGACAGCTTCTTCACGACCGAGGAAGCCGTTTTATCCCGCGAATAATCGACGCCGCCCTTATCCAGCCACGCGCTCAGCTCCTTGTAATCCTTTCCGATATCCACCAGCTTCTTAAAGTGTTTGAAATAGTATTCGAGACAGGCGTCCAGGCGTTTATTGGCGTTGAAGAATGCGTAAAATTCGTCTTCGTTTTCCTTGAAATATTTATTGAACGTACCGCCGTCCAGCAGCTTTGCCACCGCCGCCAGCGTGTCGAGCTTCTTTCTCGTCAGCGTGCTGATGCGTTGGCGGTAAAGCTCCAAAAAGAGCGCGACATAATTTTTGAGGTGCTTGATTTCCGCGATCACGACTTCGGAAGAGCAATAAATGGCGTCCCGCTTGTCCCGGCTGTATTCCGTCAGATTGACGTTCGCGAACGGGGAATTATATACCCCGCCGCATTCCTTCGCCGCGGCCGCCGCCTGCACCATCATATTTTCATACGTCTCTATCTTTTCCTTGGTCAGGCTGTCATAGAAGGTGCTCTCGATATTCATGATGTCGGGCGCGTTTTTGTTGCGCAGACAAATGAGCAGCGCTTCATAGACCGAAACCCCGAGACGGCGCTTTTTATGCAGTGCGGACAGAGGTTCGGACAAATCCGTTTTCAGTTGCGTTATGGAAGCGGCTTTTTCCGAAAGGCTCACGCTCTCCTGCGTTCCCGCGAGCGAGAGCGTCGTATTCAGTTTTTGCAGTACTTCCGCTTTATTCGTCTTATTGGAATGGAGTTCGAGGCAGAAATCCCCCAGTCCGAGCGCATCCAAACGCTTTTTGACGACGGACAGCGCCGCCTGTTTTTCCGCGACGAACAGCACCCGCTTTCCGTCGTTCAGGGCGTTGGCGATCATGTTGGTGATGGTCTGGCTCTTGCCCGTTCCCGGAGGGCCGTGCAGGACGAAGGTCTTTCCCGTCTGCGAGAGCGCCACCGCCTCCCATTGCGAGGAGTCCGCCCAAAGGGGCATGAGCGTCTGCGTGACGGGGCATTCGTCCTCCTTGAATTCCACGTCCTTGGTATCTTTGATCTCGCAGCGGTTGTTGAGCAGGGAGGAAATCAGCTCGTTTTTGGAGAACTCGTCCATATTGCGGCGCAAGTCCTGCCACATCTGATAACGGGCGAAGGAGAACGCGGCGACGTATACGTCGTCGAACACCTCCCAATCCTTCATATTGACGATTTCCATGCGCACCATGGCGAGGATTTCGGAAATTTTCAGGCCCTGCAAAGCGCCGTCCAAACCTCGGATATCGATATTGAATTCCTGTTTGAGAAATTCGAGCAAGGTCGAGTTTATGGAAAAATCTTCGTCGGTGGGAGCAATCGCAAACCCCACGCCCCCTTTGCCCTTTTTCAGTACGACGGGTTGCAGGACGAGAGGCGCATAGTTTTCTTTCCCGTCCTCGCGGGAGTACCACCTGAGAAATCCCAGCGCCAGATAGAGGATTTTCGTACCCGATTCCTCGTCCGCCTCCTTGCTGCGCTTTATGAGCCGATTCACCGTCTCCTGCAAGACCACTTCTTCCGAAAACGTCCGCATGATCCCGCCAGAAATTTCGAGGGCGATCAGCTCGCGCATATTCTTGGTTTCCGAGGCCGCGCCGAAAAACACTTTTCTCTTTGCGATCTCGGACGCGGGCTGCGTCGCCCGCGCCAGCGTCATTTCTCCCTTTTCGGTCAACGCTTTCAGCGTGGAATCGGGGTCCGCCGACAGAACGTGCAAAACCAGCTTTTCGGGGGAGAAATTGAGCAGCGTATTTTTTAAGGACAGATCGAGGAGCCTGCGCTCCCATTGTTTATCCTTCGTCTGCTTGCCGTCGAGACTGAGCTTTTTGACGGACGTGAGCATTTTCGGCGCGGCGTCCGGGGACATGTCCTCTTCGGAGAGGATTTCATAACCTTTCAGATTGCGCGCGCGTAAGGGAAGCGGCAGAAGATGCGCAATGCGGCAGCGGCGGATATCCACGTATTTGTCGTAATAGTTCCCCGCATCGAGCTTTTGCACGAAATGCGCTTCCGAAGTGGAATAGGCGACGTTCTTGTCCGAAAAGAGGTCGTTCACGTCGAAACAGCTTAAATTGTTGATGCCGTCCGCGATATATTTTCCGAGGCGCTGCAAATCGTCGGAGACGGTATCCATAAAGCAATTATCGTACAGCCATACGCCGCAGGTAATCTCTTTTTCACCCAGAATCAGAACGGGGTGCAGTCCCAGATTTTCGAGACATGCGCCGACGAACAGCGCCATTTCGAGGGGAGTGGCGCGGCGCTCGGAAAGGAGCTTGACGCCTCCGCCCGCTTCGACGGGAGAAGAAATATCGCACTCCTCGCGCTGGAAAGCGTAGCGGCGGATGCAGGCATAGAGCGCCGCCGCGGTCTGGCGGACGGTATTTTTATCGCTGCCCTCATAGCCGCCGCCCTCGACGGTCACGCCCCACTTTTTCAGCTGAGCGCCGATTTCCGTCTGCAATCTCGCGCAATCCGCGAGTTTGGGACGCACGAAAGAAGCGAGCAGCTCGGCATTGCCCGAAGCGCCCTGCCAATAGTCGAAGGGAAGCGCCGTCACCGTCAACGTTTCGGAGGCAATCGTCTGCTTGTCCTTTTTGAGTTCGATATAAATCCGCTCGTCTCTTACCTCTTCGAGGCCCACGAAATAGAGCGGAGAAAGGATATTTCCGACGTCCACTTCGACGGAGCTCTCGAACGGAACCTCCGCGATCGGCTTGACACAGGCCGTCAAGAGTCCGTTTTCGTTGGACACCGCGAGCGTCAGATCCGTCACCGCGTCCGACCCCGCATTTTTGATCAGCAACGAGGTGAACAGCGGAGTTTGGGTAAAATAGTCGGCATAGGAAACGACCTTGAGCGCCTCCGCCGTCAGGGAAATAAATTCTTCTGTTTTCTTGTTTTTCTGTGCCATATCGTCTATTCCGCAACCTGCATAAATTTTCTCTTCTATTATACTCTTAATCGGGGAAAAAATCAACCCTTTCCGAAAAATTCCCCTCGCTTTTGAGGAGAATAAATTCTTTTCGTCGGCAGTCGGCAAAATAAAAGCTCCCCCTTTCCGTATTCAGAGGGAGAGCTTGTCTTTATTCCGAAAATATTTATAAATATTGGGAGACCGTATAGGACAATCTGTCCAGAACGTCTTCGATTTCCCCGAAGAGCATACAGCCCGCGGCGCGGACATGTCCTCCCCCGCCGTATGTTCCCGCGACCTTGTTGACGTCGGCATAATTTTTGGAGCGGAGAGAGATTTTATACTGTCCCTTTTTCACTTCCATGACGGAAGCGCAGACCTCCACCGTATCCACGGAAAGGGGGAAATCGACAAATCCTTCCGTCATGCCGTTATCCGCGCCGAATTTTTTCATGGCTTCGCGGGAAATGACGATCGCCGCGAATTTTCCCTCGAAAAAGTAGCGTATACGGCTCATGGTATCGGCAAAGAGCGCCGCGCGCACGGCAGATTGTTTCTTGAACAGATTATAATTGAGCCAACGGATATCCGCCCCCGCTTTCACGAGCTTCGCCGCCGTCAGAAAAGTTTCCTCCGTCACGTCGTCGTGAGAAAAATTCCCCGAATCCGTCAAAAGCCCTAAAAGGAGATACTGTGCGAGCTCTTTGTCGAGCGGCACGCCGAGCTTTTCGACGAGCGCGGCGATATTCATGCAGTTTGCGGAACATTCGCGCACATAGTTATATTTTGCGAAACGGGTATTGGAAACGTGGTGGTCGATATTGACGGTATCTTTTTTTCGGGAAACGGCGCGGAAATCGTCCACAAGGGCGCCGAGCCGCTGTTCGTCCGCCGAATCCACCGCGATATATAAATCGGCTTCCTTAAAGAAGCCTTTTCCGATTTTTTCCGTCCCCGTGAGAAAGGAGAGGTTAGAGGGAATATCCGATTCGTCGGAGACGGAATTTTCAATTCCCAGCACATCCAGAGCACGGGAAAGCGCCAGCGCGCTTCCGATCGCGTCGCCGTCGGGGCGCATATGCGTCAGAATGACCGCGCTTTTTGCCCGTTTGATTCTCTCCGCTATCTCTTCGAGTGTATTGTTTATCTCGCTCACAAAATTCCTCTCTTTCAGTCGTCTCCGTCTTTCTTCTCTTCACTGTCGTGAATTTTTTTGAAAAGCTCGTCCATCTTCGCGCCGTAAGCCATGCTCCCGTCCCAAAGAAAGGTGAGCGCGGGCACCGTGCGCATGCGCATGACCTGAGACAGCTCATGGCGGATAAAGCCCGCGTTTTCGGAGATAATATCGAAGGATCTGAGTTTTTCCGCCTCGTCCTTCGCGAAAATGCTGATATAAATTTTCGCCGTTTTGAGATCGGGCGCGACGTCCGCCTCCGTCACGGAGATAATGCCCGACAGAGCGGGCTCCTTATCTTTGAGACGGGTGCGGATAATCTCGCTGATCTCCTTCTGATATTCGCCGTTCAGGCGAGAGCTTCTCGAAACTTTCATGCGGGTTTGACTTCCTCCGTCACGTAACATTCGATAATATCGCCCACGCGGATTTCGTTAAATCCGTCGATAGAGCAACCGCATTCATAGCCTTTGGCCACCTCTTTGACGTCGTCCTTGAAGCGTTTGAGCTGTTTGACTCCGCCTTCGCAAATCATGATGTCCTCGCGGTAAATTCTCAGCTTGCCGCCCCGAACGATCTTGCCGTCCGTGACGTAGCAGCCGGCAATCGTGCCCACGCCCGTGATGTTGAACGTCTGGCGCACTTCGCACTTGCCCGTGAGCGTCTCTTTAAGCTTGGGCGCGAGCATGCCTTTAAGCGCCGCTTCCATATCGTCTATGAGCTCGTAAATGATGCGGTAGCTCCTGACGTCCACTTTGCTGCTCTCCGCCAGCTTTTTCGCCTTCGTGTCGGGACGGACGTTGAAACCGATGATAATCGCGTTGGCACTGTCCGCGAGCATGACGTCGCTCTCGTTGATGGCGCCCGCCGCCGCGTGAATGACCTTGACGCGGATTTCCTCGTTGCCGAGTTTTTCGAGCGATTGCTTCACCGCTTCCACGCTGCCCTGAACGTCGCCCTTGACGACGAGATTGAGGTTCTTGATTTTTCCTTCTTCGACCTGCGCGAACACGTCGTCCAAAGTGACACGGCTCTGCTGTTTGATCATGCTTTCGCGCTCTTTGTTCTTTCTTTCTTCCTGAACCTGCTTCATGAGCGCCTGATCGACGGCCATGATGCTGTCGCCGGCATTGGGAACGTCTTCGAGTCCGAGCACGGAAACCGCCATGGACGGTCCCGCGGCCTTGACCGCGCGGCCCTTGTCGTCGAACATGGCGCGCACTCTGCCCATCGTCGTGCCCGAAATGATATTGTCTCCCGTATGCAGAGTGCCGAGCTGGACGATGATACTCGCCACGGGGCCCTTGCCCTTATCCAGCTTCGCCTCGATGATCGTGCCCTTTGCGGGACGGTCGGGATTGGCTTTGAGTTCCAGCATTTCCGCCTGCAAATTGACCGCGTCGAGAAGGTCGTCGATGCCCATGCCCGTCTTTGCGGATACGGGGACGATCATCGTATCGCCGCCCCATTCTTCGGGGACGAGATTCTGTTCGATGAGCCCCTGTTTCACGCGGTCGGGGTTCACTTCGTATTTATCCATTTTATTCATGGCGACGATGATGGGTACACCCGCCGCTTTGGCGTGATTGATGGCCTCAATCGTCTGCGGCATGATTCCGTCGTCCGCGGCAACCACGAGGATTACAATATCCGTGACCTGAGCGCCGCGCGCACGCATGGCCGTGAACGCCGCGTGACCGGGCGTATCGATAAAGGTGATTTGCTTGCCCTTCGCCGTCACCGTATAGGCGCCGATACTCTGGGTTATGCCGCCCGCCTCGCCCGCGGTAACGGACGTCGAACGGATTTTGTCGAGCAGAGAGGTCTTGCCGTGGTCGACGTGTCCCATGACCGTAACGACGGGCGCGCGGGGCACGAGCTTGGAGACGTCCTCCTCCGTCACGACCGTATCCTGCAATACTTCCTCCGCCGTCTTTTCGGGCTTGTATTCGAGATCTATGCCGAGATCGGCGGCAATCAACGCCGCGTTGTCGTAATCGATGGAATCGTTTATGCTCTTCATAATCCCTTCCTTGAACAGCCGCTTGGAAATTTCGACCGCCGAAATGCCCAGCTTTTCGGACAAGACTTTCAAAGGGATTTCCTCCGTCGTGACGACCGCGTGATCGATTTTCACCGTCTGGATTTCCTGCCGCTTCTGTTTCTTCGGCGTGCGGAGCTTCCTGTACCCCGTCTTGTCTTCGTCGAAGTCCTCCACGGTCATACCCTGCTGTTTGATGAGCGCGCGCTTGGATACGGGCTTCTTTTCGACATAGGTCTTATCGAAGGTCTTTTTCTTGGGCGGCGAGGAGAAATTTTTCTCCTTCGGAACAATGGGCGCCGCGGCAATGCCGCCGACGGCGGGACGGGGTCTGGCGCCCGTTCCTCCCTGGCGGTTCTGATAAGGCCTGTCGCCTTGCGGGCGGGACGGACGTTCTCCCTGCGGCCGAGCGGGTCTCTCGGTGCGGGAACGATAGGTAGACCCCACGCCCGCATTCGCGTCTACGCCGGGTTTGGCGATATATACGCCCTGTTCCTGCCCGTTGCGGAAATATCTCGGCGCGCGGGGAGCCGCGGGAGCCGACGGCACGGGACGTCCCGCAGTCGGAGCGGTCGAGGCAGACGACGCAGCCGAAGGAGCGGACGCCGCCGAAGCGAGGCGCGTTCCCCCCGCTTGCCCGTTTGCCGCAGAGGACGCACCGGAAGAGGCCGAAGCGGGCCTTGAAGGAGCCGCGGACGAAACGGCATCGGAGGATTTTTTCTCCGCCGCAGCGGTCTTTTCGGATACAGGCGTTTTCTCCTCCGAAGGTCTCTTTTCGTCCGCTGCGGATTTCGCGCTTTCCGAGGGAACTTCGGCCTTTGAAGACGTTTGTGCAACTTCCTCCGATTTTTCCGATTTTACGGGTTTTTCTACCTTTACGGTTTTGTCCGACTTTTCTTTTACCTTTTTCGGTTCTTCGGGAGAAGGCTTTTCCGCGGTCGGTTCGGAAACCGGCTTTTTCTCGGCGGTTTTCTCCTCGGTTTCCTTTACGGAAGCGGCAGGCTCCTTTGCCGCGGGAGACGGCTCGGACGAGGGGGTCGGCTGTGCGGGAATTTCCGCAGCCGTCTTTTCGGCTTCCTTCGCCGCCTCGGGAGCGGATTTTTCGGGTGCGGAAACCGCCGATGCTTCGGCGCGCGCCGCTTCTTCCTGTGCGAGAAGGGCGTCTTTTTCCGATTTATCGGCTTCCAACGCGGAAAGTTTTTTCAAAATTTCCGCCAGGCTCTTTTCTGTGGAAGAGATACGTTTTTGCAGCTGTCCCAGTTGCTTTTCTCCGAGCAATTCCGTTACTTTTTCCACATTTTCGTATTTTTTTGCCATAGGTTCAGTTGTTTCCTCCCGAATATAATTTATATTGCGCGTCGCCCTCGGCGGAGGTAAGAATCGCCGCGGCGAGATTTTTGTCCCTGACGGCCGCCGCCTTTACGGCGGGGCGGTGCAGAAGTTCGCCCAGATTTTCCTTTGTGACGAGAAGGGGACAAGAAAATTTCTCTTTGATTTTGAAAAGTGCTTTCAGGGAATTTTCCGACAGAGTTTTGTCCGCGATCAACAAGTAAACGTCCCTTTTGAGCTTTTCCGCTCCGTCCACCCCGAAAACGAGCTTTCCCGAACGGATGCAGAAGCCGAGATACGTCCCGATTTTACCGTTTGCCAAAAAATTCCTCCTCGATTCCCGCGTAAATCTCCGCGGGGACATCCGCAGAAAAGACCTTATGGAGAAGTTTCTGCTTTTTGAGCTTTGCGATACATTCCCCGTTGTTGCAGATATACGCGCCCCTGCCCGGAGCTTTTCCCGAAAAATCCAATTTGATTTCCCCTTCGGCGTTCTTTACGATCCGAAGCATATCCCTTTTCGGCTTCATCTCGCGGCAGGCGATGCACATTCTGGCGGGGACGGATTTCGTCTTTGCCATTATTCGCCTTCTTTTTCCTCGTTTTCGGCAGATTCGTCCGCCGCTTTGACGGGTTCTTCCGCATCTTCTTCCGCGGGAACAGCGGACTCTTCTTCCGCCTCTTTGCCGACCTCTCCCGCCGTTTGAGCTTCCTCTTCCATGGCGGCCCCGCTTTCGTCGGCGTCCTCTTCCTCCTCGTTTCCGAAAAGATTCATCTTCTCTGCGGCGGAAAGGCTCTTGACGTCTATTTTCCAGCCCGTAAGCCGCGCGGCGAGGCGGGCGTTCTGGCCGTCTCTGCCGATTGCCAGAGACAGTTTGTCGTCGGGAACGACGGCTACGGCGCCCTTTTCGTTCGTCTGCGTCACGGAAATGACGGCCGCGGGAGAAAGTGCCTTTGCGATAAATTCGAGGGGATTTTCACTCCAAAGAATAATATCGATCTTTTCCCCGCCGAGTTCCTCGACGACGGCGTTTACTCTCGAACCCTTATTGCCCACGCAGGCGCCGACGGCATCGACGCGGTTATCGTTGGAACAGATCGCCATTTTCGTGCGGTGTCCCGGTTCTCTGGAAATCGCCTTGATTTCCACGATTCCCTGCGCGATTTCGGGCACCTGTTCTTCAAACAATTTCTTGACGAGCCCGGGCGCGGCGCGGGATACGAGAATCTGTGAATTTTTTCCGCTGTTCTTCACCCGCTTCACGAATACTTTCAGCCTGTCTCCCGGAACATAGCGTTCGGTGGGCGTCTGATCCTGCGGGAGCATGACCCCTTCGATTTTCTTTTCGCCGAGTTCCACATAGACGTTGCGGTCGTCGAGCTTGCGGACGACGCCTTCCATGAGTTCTCCCTCCTTGTCGGAGAAAGCGGAGAACGTATTGTCGCGCTCCGTCTCGTGGAGTTTTTGCAAAATCACCTGTTTTGCGGTCTGTGCGGCGATGCGGCCGAAATCCTTCGGGACGAAAGTCCTCACGATTTCGTCGCCCTCCTTGTAGGCGGGATTGAGCTCCTGTGCGTCCTCGACGGAAATTTCCTTATCCCGATCGACGACTTCCGAAACGACGTGCTGAATCGCTTTGAATTCGATGGTGCCTCTCTCGGGATCGAGCTCCACCAGCACTTCCGCGCCGCCCTCGTATTGTTTCTTATACGCGGACGCGAGCGCGTTTTTCAGCGTTTCTATAAACGCCTCTTCGCTGATCCCCTTTTCCTTCACCAGATCGGCCAGTGCCGCAAAAAACTCCTTGTTTACCATTGTATTCGCTCTCCTAATTGAATTCCCTGATTTTACTTTCCGCCCTCATTCGAGGTCGTCTAAATCGATTGCGCGATTGATTTTCGCAATGCGGTTGAGTTCCAGCTTGATTTCCCCATCTTCGGAGGAAAGGATCACGCACCCCCCGTCGAGTTCCAGAAGCGTAGCTTCAAAGAACTTTTTCCCTTTGAGCGGCGCAAATAATTTTACCTCTACCCGTTCTCCTCTGCACTTTTCAAAATCCCGTGGCGTTTTAAGCGGTCTGTCGAGGCCGGGGCTGGAAACGTTCAAGGTATACGCGGCGCCGAACGTCGGGTCCAATTCGTCGAGCGGCCCGTCGATCGCGCGGTGAAACCGTTCGCAAGTAACGAGGTCCACGCCCCCGTCTGTGTCGATGTAGACGGTGAGCGAGGGCGAATGTCCCTGTCTGAACTCCGCGTCCACGAGCTCGATATTCATTTCGTCGGCAATCGGCTGTAAAACCGCTTTGATTTCCTCGATGGATTTTACTTTCATACTCCCTCCGCTCCGCGCGCAAACACCCTTACATAGCAATATTGAGAGTGGCAAGCCACTCTCAATACTCATTACTGATTATTAAGTATCCTCATTATACCATTATTTTGTGCGTTTTGCAACCGTTTTTATAAGACTTTTGAGAAAATTTTCCGCGAAAATGTTTTCTCTGCGGAGTCCCGTCAAATTTTCCGTCTTTATTTCGGCGAAATCCCGTCAATTATTTCTCGCCGTCAATTCGACGGTCATATCGGGCGTTATCAACGTAAGTATACCGTCTTTAAGCTGATTAAAGCCCGCTTCGGAATCTCCTTTGCCGACCCAATCGTTGCTAGGATACGTATCTCCGCCTGTGTACGGATTGGGAAACACGGTTACCCTATACGAACAACCGACGATGTAATCCATTTCGATCGTTACTTTCTCTCCGACTTGTTCCAAGGATACTTCCTTGCTGTAAGTCGTCTGATTCGTGGCTCCCCAAAGCGTATTTTCGGTGCTTACCTGCACCAAAAAGTCATTTTTTTCACCCGCAAGAGCGCTCAAATCGAAGACGAGCGTCGCTTTCATGGTTTCGTAAGTAAGTTCGTCCTCTTTGACTACCGTGACTTTTTTCACGACGGTGGCGCTTTCATTCGTGGTGTCATCCTTAACCGTGAGCGTAATATACGTGGTCCCTTCCTGAATATCATTGGTTTTTATCTTGACGGTACCCTCGGTTTTTCTGGTACCGTCGCCCTGAAAGCTCACTGCCAACGCGCTGCCGGGAATAACGTCCTGATCGGACGAAGCAATCGTCCACGCCTTATCCGTACTAATATTGACCTCTTTTGAAAAATCAAAATTCAAGTAATGCTCCGCGTTAAATTCATTCTCGTATACCGCAAATTTATCGGGGATAAAGCCCGTAAACGACATGAACCCGTCCGAGAGTTTTTCCTCGTATTTGCCCGTTTCCGCCGTTACCGTAACGTCGTGGGCAGGCATGGAAAACTTCCAGCCACCGTCAACTTCCTCGCACTCATAATCGTCGTAGGAAACGGATTCGACATAATAATCCGCCTCGATTGTCGCCGTAACAGTAACCGTTTCTCCCTCCTCTGCGGACGCGGGAGCCGAAAGTGTCACCCCCGCAGCGGGTTGCGTAACGGTAATTGTATAAGCAGATTTCTCGCCGCTTTCGCCGTTATTGCTGTCGCCGCCGTCGGAGCCACACCCTGCAAAAGAAGCCGCGAGCGCTACTGCTATGCCCGCACAAAAAATACTTTTAAAAATTTTCATCATATATAGTGTACCTCCTTAAAGTACTACTATATATTGTATCACTGTACCCCCCCCCC